>Ga0172379_10006558_pt1 | contig 15502 bp, 14 predicted proteins | sample GrowelOW334metaG_FD_119756 | JGI IMG/M metagenome (GOLD analysis project Ga0172379, IMG submission 119756) | Groundwater microbial communities from an aquifer near a municipal landfill in Southern Ontario, Canada - Groundwater well OW334 metaG | ecosystem: Environmental > Aquatic > Deep...
ATCGTAATCTAATCAGAGAGATCCAACCGTAGACCAAAATGTTTCAAAAAAGCCATCATCAAGCGCAATGAGATCCTCATATCTGGACATACGCTTTGGATCCTTACTGCGCAGTGCTGCAATGGCAGGGGCAATGGGAGCCAAATAAGTGGCTGCTGCGCGAATGAAGTCGTCAGTCCTTAAGTCGTCCTCCTCTCTTTCAAACGCGATTCGATGGGCGGCAATCCACAGCGCGATGATGATTCGTGGAACGCCTCCAGTAAGCTCGATGATCAGTGCGGCAAATTCGGAGTTTACTTCCAGACGCTTTTGCACGAATTGATAATTGCCGAGTGGCACCAAAAATACCTTGTAGAACGACGTACTTTCTGCATTTTCAAAAATAGGAAACGGATGATAACCCGAGGATACAACGCGTTCAGTATTGCTTAGCCGCTTGTTTAATGCCCCGATTCCATCTGGAGTGCCCGAGAGCAGCACAGCCATCTGGCAGGTATTGGTCAGTGTTAGAATCCTCTTGAGGCACAGGTCCTCAATGATGCTTAATTCCAATCCTCCTGTTTCATTGGTTCGTTTTTTTCGTTTCTCGAGGCTTTGCAAGCGGAAGAAATTTTGTACTTCATCCAAATGAAGCAGTCCTAAAAAATGGCTGCTTGCGACTTGTTGCCACTCATCCAGCATTTTTGATCCTTCGCGCCGTTCCTTGGCAAGAGCCGCTTCAAATCGCGGAGGGGTACCAGGAGGGAAATGTTTGGCTATCGTCTCATCCCAAGCAATCATTAAGTTTGCAGCCAGATCTGACGCACGACCACTGGCGGGAACATCAATAGATTGCCACACAACTTGCTGATGTTTGCCGACGAAATGTGGGAATGTGTTGTGGGTTATGACCTGTTGAGGGTAGAGGTTTAATCCTCGTAATATGGCTTCAGTTTTGCCTGATCCAGAATGCCCCACGACAGCTGCTGCTGCCGCTGGTGCTCTGGGGGTTTTGTGAAGCAGAGGTTCTCCGCCTATCATTCCCCAAGTTTGAGCAGATTTTGGATCGCGGTAGCGGTAACTCGGTCGGATCATCAAATCAATGGTTTCTACGAGTCGTCCACCCTCCATAGAGGGTATATGAAAATCACGCAAGGTCATCAGTAGATGCATCCTGATGTGCTTCGGCACATTACTGATATTGCGAGGGGGGAATGGTGGTAAATACGTCAGCTTGGCTAAGGCTTGTTGCCGGGACAAAATAGGACCCAAGCCTTGCGTCAGAATATTACCCGCGTAGGGATCAAATGAACTTGAATCAGACATTTGGATCCTCCATGCCGTTCATCGCAGAAAAAACGGAGCTCATCATCTCCATATAGGCTGCATTCGCCTCATCGTTGTTGGAGTTCGATGCTGATTCGGCCTCAGACGCAGGCGCCGATGTTGGCGTGTGTTGAGTGGTGGAGGTTTCAAAGGTACGAGATTCAGTCATGGTCGGTTTGGCACCGCTGTAGCGCGCAAGCGCCTCGTCCGTTAGAATTTTTGCACTTGTAACGATTTCCTCGACCTTGCGTAACGACTGTAAGGCATAAAGTGTTTTGGCGTGTTGCACTTCTGCATTGCTTATCTTACCGTACATAAATGCATCGGCGACCTCGTCAAAAGTTAATTCCGGCGATGCCGTTGAGTAGTCTGAAATATTGAGATCTAGCAGGCCATTGGCGGTCGGATTAGGCACCCATATTTTAGAAACAGATCCCGGGAAGTGATTAGTGCCAATATCCCAGCCACCAAAATTTCTGGCATAGCCCGTCCACTGTTGTTCGTCGACAACGTCTGAGCCATATTGTCTGCCGGCGAACATCACACCGCTACGCGTCACACGGGCCTGTTCAGAGGGAAGTAAGTTTGTGATGAGTTCCGACAGCGGTATGTCGCGACGTACGCCGATTCCCATCTCATGCCCCCAGCGCCATAGGCCTGCAGGGCTTGGGAAAACGCCTGCCGCTTTCATGTGAGCATCCACTCGGTGAGTTCGATCCGCTGTCAGGTTATATTCGGAAAAAATGGTATAGAGATATTGTGTGTAATCACGGACGGTGAGTACCGCCTCATTGGGGTTGAACTTCCGCAGATCAAATTCCTTGCGGCGCATATCGATTGCCCCTGGTACAAACAAGAATTGACGATCTTTTTCTATGCGGTGCAATACTTCAACTAGCCCCTTTAGGTCGGGACGATAGGGAGGGGCATAGCTGAGGCAAGGAATCAGCTTTGCCCCTGTGATGCTGGCTCTCTTAGATAAATATTCGCCTCTGTCGCACATGAGCACGGCACACATCGTTGGTGAAGGGCTGAGTGACATCATTGGTTGATACCCCCAGAGCTCACCGAGAAGTTCGGGTGGAGCCGCAGAGCAAAACAGACTGACCTTGGCAGTATCCCAGCTAGGGCCGGTCAAACATACGTAAAAACCGACTATCGCTGTCGACCATACATCAACAATAATGTACACAATAGGGCGACCAATGATCCAGGCGCGGTTTACCGACGAACGCAGATACATATCACCTATCGTTGAATCAATAGCCCACGTGTGCCCCGGCCCCGCCACGCCCTGCCAATTTTTACCCGCGAGTCCTCTCTTGCTGCGCGCGAAGTGGCCTTTTGTTGTTTTTTCCAGCAGTCGTTGCAGTTTTGAAACTTCTGTTTCTAAGACACGACGAATTTGGCGATTATTTGGATACTCACCAAGTTTGGGATCAATCGCAACGAATTTGTTGCCATCCTGCCTGTATTTTTTGACAAATGAGCTAGCAATAATGAGATTAATTCGCGCCGGCATGTTGGGTTTTGGCGTTGCGATTTTCCTGTCGGCAGTCATAATTAGGCTCCGCCACTCGGCGCTCAGGCCCGGCTGTTGAGGTGGAATAATTTCGCCGTATGCTCTGGCAACACGCTGCTTGGTGGTCTTGGCACCTGCTTTTTGGCGGCCACCCGGATCGCATGGTCTGGCAATACCTTTGGCGCCACATCGATCTCGACGTGGGCGGAGGCTAGACTCGTGGAATCCAAACCTGCAAAGCGCAGAAAATAATTTATAAACAAGCGGTTTGCTGACACCAGAATTGGTGACAGCTTCATTAACGAGGCCACTTATATCTTTGCAGATGAGAATTTGTTCACGCAGATTATCAAAATCAAGAAACGCTTTCATGATTTCGCATCGCCTCTTAAATTGTTCCTCATCAGTTGGTGAAAGCAAAAATGATTCGATCTCAACCTGAATGTGCACAAGTAATTTCTTTTCATCCAACTCTTGAAGCTCAGCGCGATCCGCGCAAATCAATCTACCGACCAGGGGTGCTGGTGGTTTTTTGCGTGTGTTTTTCGTTGAGGTGAGTGCTTTGCGACCGCGGCGAGCTTGATTTTCAGCAAGTGAAGGGTCAAGTCGAACGATGATCGTCTGCCCGCGCTGAATTTCATCCAGCACAACGCGATATAAACCGGCATTCTCGCCAGCCAAAATTTTGAAGACGGCGTTATGCATCAGATCCATGATGACCTCCTGCCTGCGATGGGATTTAATGATAAGAATTCAGCGGCTGAAAGTAGCGTGACAGGGAGATGGGGGCGCCATCCTCGACGTAGATCTAAAGGAATTTTCCCGCACCAGACCGATTGCCAAAAAGTGCGCTTGGCATGATCATCATCGCCAAACCGCGCAGTAAGCTGCTCCAGAATATAGGTCAGTGAATGCCCCTGAAGCTCATGTGTTACAGCGTTTGCGATGCTGAGGTCCCTTTCTGGGACTACACCGCCTAACGCCCAAGGCATCGTGTCTCTCAAACGGAGGGCGACACGTTGATCAAATAATTCCGGTGTTATGAGTAGCCAGGTCACGCCCCGTGCCAGCCAATATTCTCGTTCAATATTCAAGAGCTCTTTTGTCCGCTTTTTTTTCAAATCGGCGCTAGGTTTAAATGCCACAGCTAATAGTTCTAGCTTATTGGCTGGTGTTCGTAATACCAAAATAAAATCGGTTGTCATGACCCATTCAGATGACAGACCTTTCTCATTTGTTTTAGGGTGCTTATATCCGAGGCGTTTTGCAATTTCTAAAGTTCCAGGATGGCGGGATGGAGGCGTGTCAGCACGATGTGCAGCCATTTCGTGCTGACCATCTTCGAGGGATAGTGGGAACTGCTCCGTAAGATCGACCAAGTTTTTCATTGAAACTGCAAAAAACAGGCCTACCCACTCCCCATCGCTTAAAAGTTCCCTTTGTCTACCATGCCACATCTGCAGATGAGAACGTCCGCAGCTGGAAGGGTCGCTGCGACCCACACGATGCCAAGGTATATAGTTCTCAAAAGTTCCTGTGCCACGGCCAATCTTGAAGAAACGGGCTAGGACGGTTGGGGTAAATCGTTTAGTAGTGCGCATGTGAATCTCCATTTTTAGGGACGATCAGTCCCGCGCCGCAAAATGCGGCTGTCAAAAATTAAAAATGGGGGATTGACGAGCATCGAAGATGCTCGTAGACTTTGACCTGCAAGTAGTCAAGTCTGGGTTCCCCCAGATTTATGAATGTAAAAACGCGCAGCCTGCCAGCTGTGCGTTTTTTATTTATAAGTAATTAACTGTTCAATTGTTGTTCTCCTCTTTAGTGATAGTTGGTGGACTTTTGCTAATTTGGCCAAAGCGTTGCATAGCCACTTAATTTAGTTGATGCCTTCACGAACCTAAACTATGAAAAGTTCATCTCCTGATCGCAGCATCTTTCCAACGGACAGATCAGTTCGTTCGTCTTGTCTGGCCGATGGAAGTGTCATGCGTGAGTTTGACAGGCAATTATAAAGGGGCAGATTAGGTCGTTTTATTGCTTGTTATGGTACTTAACTAGAATGCAGATAGCAAGGGCGGAATTTATTCAACACTTTGAATATAAAGTATAAAATATATTTTATACTTTAGCTGCCAAAAACAGAATTTATCCCTTGAATGGTACCTAAATTTAACGTAGGTTCTGGACTAGTATTGGTCAAGAGGGGCTGGTTAGTTTAAGGTATCAAATGTGGCTTATTCACGGCGGTATTTTTTATCTCGATAGTTCCGCGTATGGAACGCAGTAAGGGATGTCGGTTTTGGAAGAGTGAGGGGGTGCAAATAGCTGAACGTCAGCTACACTCAGTCAAGCAGATGGTCAGTGAATAATAAAACTGGCTCGCGTACTGCCGGTAGGTGCCATAAGCGGAAATTCGGGTAGTGCGCTGAGTATGCGGGATGGTTTGATGTCTAAATCAAGTATTGTTATTAAAATTATATTGTTACTGTAATGCAGGGTATCTTATACAGAACACTTTATTGCATACAGTTGGTGCTCTGTCTATTAACGTTCGGCGTCATAAAACGCGCAGCACCACACACAATCACTGGGAGGTAACTTTGTTTGACTTCGGCGGAATATCAAATGTTGTCTTTGCTTTGGGACGGTATGGCCCCGCAGGTGTCCAAATAGCTGGAACGGCATTTGCACTGAACAAACCCGGATTTTTCGCAACGGCTTCTCATGTTGCGGGAACTGACGGTCAAGGACTCGTGCTTGCATTCAAGAAAATGTCATCGCTGAATGACTACCAAGATACAGGAGACACGTCCATCCAGATGTTCCCAGTACAGATTGAAGCAGTGGATCCATTTCACGATTTGGCAGTCTTACGTGCAGACGTTGAGGCTGTGTCGAATCTCGTTATCGGAGGTGCCGATCAAGCACCGGTCGGGGTTGGCGTTTCGAGTTTTGGCTTCCCACACGCGGATCACGGACGCATGGTTCTTACACAACAAGATGCAGAAATAGGCGCAAGGGTGCTGATTGCATCGGGTGGAATTAAGGCTAGGCATCTTGTTCTAAATACGCAAGCTCGGCCAGGACAATCAGGTAGCCCCGTGTTCCGCAAATCTGACGGGATACTTGTAGGGGTTCTTGTTGGCTCTTATGCACCGGGTGGTGGCGGTGGAATATCTTTGGGTGGTGTTGATCCTCACACGCTTCATCAAACTACACATGCCGTTTCAGCCGAATACTTATTGAAAATGTATTAACCATGACTACCAACATCGATGCATTGCTCGCAGAGGAGCCCGTTAAGTGGATTCAAGAGCTCCCCCAGTATCAACGCGAAGCCATAGAAAAATTGCTTTCCAACGGTGCTTCCTTCGACGAAGTAGCTCAAGCATGGCTAAATGCTTCAGCAGAAAATACGTATCGTTTTTCCGCTTCTACTCCAGTTGGCGACAAGGGGACATTCCTAGAAAATCTCAAGCGGGAAGTTCGCGCTTTTCTTTGCGGCGACAAGAAATATAAGAAAGAACGCGATGGGCTGTTCGGAGAAAAAGGGCTCGCACGGACTTACGTTGTGAGTTCGATGGCGGTAGCGATTGCTCCCCACTTGAGTGTCGCCTCGGCTGTCATTTCTCCGCTAATCGCTCTTGTTCTAGCTAGCGTTGGCAAGGTTGCTCTTAATGCATGGTGTGCCACCCAAACCGACGCCCAACCTATCATTCCGCCAGACGCTGTACAATAAAGCCGCGCACCTCGGTTTAGCTACACGTTGAACTTCCGCTGTGTCTCGATACCTGAATTCCATGTAAAGACAAGGTTAATATCAGCTATGGTGCTGGAAGCGGACTGTCGATGGGCAGAAATGTGGGTATTTTAGCTTTCAGGAATGTGCTACATTTGGAGCAGTTCAGCGTGAGTGTTGGGCAACAAATTCTTAGGCCGCGTGTTTTTGAAGCGTAATTTACGACTTTACAAAAAAATCCTAAAAATTGAGCACCCTGTACGTCTTGTAGTACAGTGCTTCGAATTTACGACTTTAATTGCGCGGAATACCAACTGTTCCGCGCAATTAAAGTCGTAAGTTGAAGAGGTGGTTTCATGCTTTTTGCAGGGCATACGTAATGCCAGAAAAGCCATAGCTTTCAGTCTAAAAGGTAAGTCATGCATCGACTTCTGGAGCGCCAGATCAAACGTTTTCTTGGGGAGTCCGCAATTCAGTCTCCTGAGTTGGCGGCATTTTTATCTGCAATTGACGAGGCTTACACTCGATTCGATTCCGATGCGCGGATCATTGAACGCTCGCTCAAATTAATGTCTGCGGAATTAAATGAAGCCAATGATGGTCTTCGCACAGAATTGGCTGAGCACAAACAAACAGAATTGGCGCTGCAAAAGGAAAAGGAAGATCAGCTCTTACTCATCAAAAAACTGGAAGAGGCACAAAATCATCTGATGCAATCGGATAAGCTGGCTTCCATAGGTCAACTGGCTGCCGGGGTTGCTCATGAAATTAACAATCCGATAGGTTACGTGTATTCAAATTTGAGTTCACTTGAGAAATATGTTCAGGATACGTTTGAACTGATTGATGTCTATGAGCAAACTGAAGTTGCTATAACCGCACCCGATATTCTGGAAAGAATTAAAGCCAAAAAGGAAAAAGTTGATATTGTTTTTCTCAAAGAAGACCTGAAATCTTTAATGAGTGAGTCGAAAGAAGGGATTACCCGGGTAAAGGATATTGTGCAAAATCTGAAAGATTTCGCCCATGTTGATATCTCAGAAGTCTGGCATGCAACCAACCTGCACCACGGTATGGATAGCACATTGAACATTGTCAAAAATGAGATTAAGTACAAAGCGGAAGTCGTGAAGGAATACGGCATTATTCCAGACGTGGAATGCTTGTCTTCCCAGATTAATCAGGTTTTTATGAACCTGTTGGTGAATGCATCGCATGCGATTGAATCGCACGGCACCATTACGATAAGCAGCGGGCAATTAAAAGACGAGGTGTGGGTGGAAATCGCCGATACGGGGCAAGGTATTGCGCCTGAACATATCAACAAAATTTTTGATCCCTTTTTTACGACCAAGCCCGTCGGAAAAGGAACCGGATTGGGATTGTCGTTATCCTATGGCATTATCCAAAAGCACCACGGCAGGTTAGAAGTCCATAGCGAGCGCGGCAAAGGAACGACATTTCGAGTTTGGCTACCCATCACGCAACGGGAAAATTGTGCAGATGAAGGAGACGCTGGCAGCGTCAATGCCGTCGTGTAAATTGAAAAATTGGGTATTCCTCAAAATACAGGGTATTTTTCAGTTAACCGCTCTTTGTTATACGCGCTCAAGTTTGAAGTACAACATCGGTGCGCCGCGAAATGCTGCCTGACAGTTCATGCTGTCGGTCGGTATAATCAGCGCCTGGCACCAGCACTATTTTTTACGCCGATATACTGATTCGGGTCGCTGGTCTCATTTTAACTGGGACTGATTTCAGCCTCTATTTAACGGAATGAATGGCGGTAATCGCTGGCATAGTGCGAGCCATTACGAATGTGAACTTACATCGGGTCAATGCTGCTCTGCCAGTCTATTTTTCTCTCCGTATGCTGCGGGGATGAGAAGCAATTGAGTAGATAAAGACCTGTAGAGGAAAAATGCATGGCGGTAATCGCCGTATTTAATCAAAAGGGTGGCGTGGGTAAAACCACCACCTGTCTGAATGTCACGGCTGCGCTGAGTATCGCGGAGCTGTGTCCCGTTGCACTCGATCTGGATCCGCAAGGCCATTTGACGCTGGCCAGCGGCATCAAGAATGTCAGTCCGGACAAAAGCATGGCGGGTTTTTTCAAACATAAAACGCCGCTTGCCAGTCTGTTGCGGGATACGCCACGCGGCTGGCAGGCCATTCCTGCCGTGCTGGAACTGGCTAAAATTGATGCCTTGCTGGGCGGCGATCCACAGGCGGCAAATCTGCTCAAGCGCGGCCTCAACGAGGATTTGGCGCTGACGGGTGCCCCGATTATGATCGATTGCTGCCCTATGCTCGGCGTGTTGACGTTGAATGCGCTGCTGGCCTCGGATCGTGTTCTGATCCCGGTATCGGCCGATTTCCTATCACTGCAGGGCGTGCATCGTCTTGACAGCGCGTTGAACGTGCTGGAAACCAAACTCAAGCGCAAGATCGCCAGACGCATTGTGGTGACGCGTTTCGATTCGCGCCGCAAATTGTCTTTTGAGATTTACGATAAGCTTAAAGCAAAATTCGGCGATGTTGTCTGCAATACACGCATCAGCGAGACGGTGGGGCTGGCTACGAGTCCGATGCATGGCCAAGATATCTTCGAATATGCGCCGAAAAGCCCCGGAGCCCTCGACTATCGGGCGCTGACGCAAGAGCTTTGGGACACCGATTTTTTTGTCTGATTGCTAAATAATCCGGGTATTGTTTAAAGTTTGTCTCGAAATATAAAACAATACCCGACAATGCGTGGATTCACTGATGCGCGTGACGGGCGCTAGCCGTATAATTCGCCCATTGCTCGTTAACCGGTTGTTTATCATGTATCTCTGGATCAAAGCGTTTCACATCATCATGGTCGTATCCTGGTTCGCCGGGTTATTCTATCTGCCGCGTATTTTTGTCAACCACGCGATGGCGACCGATCCTGCCGATATTGCGCGCCTGAAATTGATGGAAGGTAAACTCTACCGCTTTGTGACGCCGATTGCCTGGCTCGCGATAGCTTCCGGATTGTGGTTATGGCTGGGTGAGGGCATTGGCGGTGCCTGGATGCACGCCAAGATGGCGCTCATCGTGCTGCTGTATGCCTATCATCATTACTGCGGGGAGCTAGTTAAGCGCTTCGCACTCGATCAGGACCACCGGAGCCACGTATTTTATCGCTGGTTCAATGAAGTTCCTGTCCTCATTCTGACCGCCGTGGTCATCCTCGTTACCGTAAAGCCTTTCTAAAATGACTGATTTTTTCGCTCCCTGCCCGCGCGGCCTTGAAACCGTACTGTTTAATGATTTAGTCGAAATGGGTGGGCAGAACGTGCGCGCGACCGAAGGCGGCGTGCATTTTTCCGGTGACTGGGCGCTGTGCTATCGCGTTAATCTGGAAAATCGCGTTGCCAGCCGCGTGTTGTGGCGCGTCAAGGAAGGCTGGTATCGCACCGAGCAGGATATTTACAAGGCGGTTTTCGATCTGCAATGGCAGCGCTGGTTTAACGTCACCCATACCATCCGGGTCAACACCACCGCGATCCGCTGTGCACTCAAAAGTCTGGAGTTCATCACCCTGCTGGTCAAGGATGCGGTGTGCGACCGTTTTCGCGCGCACTGCGACGAGCGTCCCAGCGTCGATACTTTGACGCCTGATGTGCGTATCCATGTGTTCCTCGAAGATGAGAAACTGATGCTGTATCTGGATACGTCCGGCGATCCGCTCTTTAAGCGCGGTGTGCGTCAGAACACCAATATCGCGCCGATCAGGGAAAATCTCGCTGCGGGCATACTGCGTTTGTCAGGCTGGACGCCGGGCACACCGCTGCTCGATCCGATGTGCGGCAGCGGGACTTTTTTGATTGAGGCGGTGCAGATGTCGCTGAATATTCAGCCCGGCATTGCGCGCAGTTTTGCGTTCGAAAAATTGCTCAATTTTGATAAGCCTGTCTGGCAGGCGATGAAACAGGCGGCAATTGCGGCGCAGTTGCCCCCTAAACCGCTGGAAATCTACGGCAGCGATATGTACGGCGATGCGATGAAAACAGCCTGGCGCAATCTGAGCGATGCCGGCTTGTCAGACTGTGTGGAGCTCAATCAGGCGAACATTCTGGAAATCTCGGCTCCCGCTGAGCACGGCATCATGGTGGCGAATCTGCCTTACGGCGAGCGTATGGGCGAGCTCGATGAGCTGGCAGAACTCTATCCGAAACTGGGCGATGCGCTAAAACGTAAGTTCGGCGGCTGGACGGCCTATCTGTTCACCGCTGACAAGGCGATATTGAAACTGATGCGCCTGTCGCCGTCTAAGCGCACGCCGCTGTTCAACGGTGCGATCGAGTGCCGTTTGCTGGAATACAAGATCGTATCGGGCAGCAACCGCCCTGCAAAATGAGTGCCGGCTAAATTAGCCCAGCAGTATCCACAGCGTTTGCAGCAGCAAAATACCGACGATAATCGTCAGTAGCGTGTTGCGGCGCTGTTGCTGTTTCAATAGCATCAGCACGGCGCGCTCCGCATACGGGAAAGGGGTTTCGTTCAGGCGCTGATGCAGCAGGCGGGGCAGGTGCGGCAAGAGCGTGGCATAGCGGGGCGCTTCCGCCTTCACCGCCCTGATAAAGCCGCGCCAGCCGACCTGTTCGCTCATCCAGCGTTCCAGCCAGGGTTTGGCGGTCTTCCATAAATCGAGCTCAGGATCGAGCTGCAATCCCAGCCCTTCAATGTTGAGCAGCGTTTTTTGCAGCAGTACCAGTTGCGGCTGAATCTCGATGCCGAAGCGACGGGAGGTCTGGAACAGGCGCAGCAGCACACGGCCGAAAGACACTTCGCGTAGCGGCCGGTCGAAGATGGGTTCGCACACGGCGCGGATCGCCGATTCGAGTTCATCCACCCGCGTATTAGCCGGCGCCCAGCCCGATTCGATGTGCACTTCGGCCACGCGTTTGTAATCGCGCTGGAAAAATGCGATGAAATTTTGTGCCAGATAATTTTTGTCGATATCGGTCAGCGTGCCCATGATGCCAAAGTCCAGCGCTATGTAACGGCCGTCTTTTGCCACCTGCACGTTACCTGGATGCATGTCCGCGTGAAAAAATCCGTCGCGAAAGACCTGCGTGTAGAAAATCTCAACGCCGTTGGCAGCCAGTTTAGGAATATCAACGCCCGCTGCGCGCAAATTATCGACCTGACTGATTGGCATGCCATACATGCGTTCCATCACCATCACGTCATTGGTGCAGTAATCCCAGAACATTTCCGGCACCAGCAGCAGTCCTGAATCGGCAAAGTTGCGCCGCAACTGGCTGCCGTTGGCCGCTTCCCGCGTGAGATCAAGCTCGTCTGACAGATGCTTTTCGAATTCTTCGATCACGCGGCGAGGTTTGAGGCGGCGTCCGTCCGCCCACAGCCATTCGATCAGGTCGGCAGCGACTTTAATCAGCGCGATGTCGTGCGCGATGGTCAGTGCAATGCTGGGGCGCAAAATTTTGACCGCGACTTCGCGGCCGTCGTGCAACACGCCGAAGTGCACTTGGGCTACCGAAGCGCTGGCGACCGGTGTCTGCTCGAAGCTTTTAAACACGTCCTGCAACGGGCGTTTGTAAGTGGTTTCCAGCAGCGATACGGCAAGTTGCGAAGAAAAGGGCGGCACCTGATCCTGCAATTTGGCCAGCTCGTCGGCCAGATCCGTCGGCATCAAATCGCGGCGCGTTGAGAGCATTTGGCCGAATTTGACGAAAATAGGACCGAGTTTCTCGAGCGCCAGTCTCAGGCGAACCGCACGCGGCTGACTGATATCGCGCATGAACAACAGCAGGTTGAGCGGCGTTTGTAACCAGCGCATGCGGTGATGCGCCAGCATGAATTCGTCCAGTCCGAAGCTTAAGACGACAAAGATGATTTTAAGGAGGCGAAAAAAGCGCATGAGTCGTCTAATCCTTGTTCGACAGACGCCTAATGCGCTGTTCCAGTCTGGCCATATCGTCGCGCAGTGTATCCACCTGTTGCATGAACGTACTCAGCTGCTGCGGTTTGGCGATTAACGGCTGCTCTTCGGTGAAGTACTCGGCCGCAGCTTGTGCGAGATTGAGTGCGGACGCACCGAGGGTTCTGTTCTGAACGAATTGCACGATGCGTTCAGCCGCGATGTCGCCGGTGAGCTGGCTTAAGTCCTCAGCCGCATCCCAGTAGAGGTTGCGGCTCAGATAGAAAATTTCGGATAACAACGCGGCATCGCCGGAGCTTTGGATGTCGGCGTGTGCGAGTTCGTCGTGTAGTGCCAGACGCGGCAGCAGCGAGGGTGCGATGATACAGACTGCATCCGTGCCGTCGGTTTCATTTGCCTCTGTCAGTGAGCCGTCAGGCAACACGGTATATGCAAACGAGAACGGCGCGATTTCAAATCGCGCCGTCTTGCCGGAAAACCGCATCAGCCTTGCATAAGCCCAGCTGTTCTGCGCGAGCAAGTGATTCAATGCTGACACAGAGAGCCGGGTGATCATGCTCAGTGCAGTGTGGTTTGCTGGATGCCCGAGAGCAGCCAAACCGCTTTGTCGTCTTTCAGGTTCTTCTGAACGTGCCAGATTTCATCGACGTTTTCCGCAGTGCCGTTGTTTTCGCTCAGTTGACCGGTAAAGCGTACGCTGGCAATCGCCCAGTCGCCTTCGTTGGCCACTTCCAGCAATTCGCCGTTGATCGCAATCACATTGGTCGTTTGCGGCGTATTGTCGCGTTCGTGCATTTGCATGGAGATTTCTGCGAGCATTTCCGGTGTCGTGTATTCGCGGATATCGTTCAGATCCTTGCGGTCATTCGCAGCTTGCAGACGGATGAACGAGGTCTTTGCACTGCGCAAGAAGCTCTCGACAGGGAAGTCGGCAGGGATGTGACCTGTTGCAGGTGAGGCAATCGCGGCCGAGCTACTGCCTGCATAGTGCGGTTGTACGGGTTCCTGATACGGTGCGCCGGCGCCGGCGTATTGCATGGACTGCATGGCCGGTTGCTGTTTTTTGCGGAACATGGCGATTGCGAACATCACCGCAGCACCGGCGAGCAGCGCCATCAGAATGCCGCTCATCGCACCGCCTAAGCCGCCCATGCCGCCTGCGAACATGGCGCCCAATCCTGCGCCGATTGCGAGACCTGCGAGCGGGCCCATCCACTTGTTGCCGGTTGATGCGGGCGCTGCCGGTGCAGGCGCGGCTGCTGGTGCTTTTTGCGTTTGTTGTGGTGCCATGGTGCGTTGTTTGCCGGAACTACTGCCGCCGCCAAAGCGTTTAGCTTCTGCGGTTGCGGCAAACAAACTCAAGCAGGTTAAAGCGATCGTCAACAGCATCCAAAATTTTTTCATGTAATCCTCATTCGTCGATTGATACAAAGCGGGGCGAAGTATAACAGCAACGCTGTGGTTGCCAAAGGTTGCGTGCCGTGAGGCAACGTGATTCAGGATAAGTTCATTATGCGATGAACATTCCTCATTTGACGACCTTGACGGCTGTAACGAAATATTCCGTTTCGCCAAAACAGGAAGTTGGTAATCCTTTGTGCTGTTCGTAGGTGAGTGCTGTGCGCTGGCCAACTGCCGCATTGATTTGCTGTGCAATGGCCTCGTCGCGTACCGAGAAATAGAATTTTTCGGGGGCTGCACCGGGGAGCGCGACTAATGACAGTTCGCCTTCCCAGGTCTTGCACAGCCAGCCCTTGTGCGAGAGTTTTTGCATAAAGCCTGCGCGCTCTCCTTCTGAATAGCTCCAGTGCAGTGCGATCCATAGGTAGGCGGCGAAGCCGGCGAGGGCGACAGCGATAAAAATCAGTCCGAAGAGCAGAGCTTTATTGGAGGTGGGCATAGCGTTTCCTGCTGAAAAATTAGCCTGCATTATAGTCAGAATGGCGCGGGGCAGACAAAACTGGCCGATACCTTGCTGACAGGATGAACAAAACTGAGGGATTGTGCGTGCAGGAGCAGGCGGGGTGCGCTCGCCACCTCCCCGTACAGGGCGTCACCCAAAATAGGATGGCCGATCGCCCTCATGTGAACGCGTAACTGATGCGTGCGGCCTGTCACGGGTTCGAGTTCCACCCGGGTGGTATCGGCCTCACGCGACAGCACCCGATAGCGCGTCAGCGAGGGTTTTCCTGTCGCTTCATCGATTTTGCGCAGCGGGCGTTCATTCCAGTCAGCGCCTATCGACAGATTGATCTCGCCCTCATCGGGTTGCAGTTTTCCCGCCACAATCGCCACATAACGCTTGCTGACTTCACGGTTATGAAACTTCGCGGACAACTGGCGCTGCATCTCGATGCCGCGCGCAAAAACCAGTAAACCGGATGTTGCCATATCCAGCCTGTGCACGATCAGCGCATCGGGAAATGTTTCCTGTACACGTGAGGACAGGCAGTCCTGTTTGTCTTCACCGCGCCCCGGTACCGACAGCAATCCGGCGGGCTTGTTGACGACCAGCAGCCAGTCGTCGCGGTAGAGGGGGGCGATCATGCCTTGTCGTCATCGGGTGCAGGTATCGGGGCAGGCACTTTTTTCGGCCGGTTTTTAGTCGGATCGGCAAAGCGGAAACGCCCGAACAGCACACAGCCCTTCATCCCTAAATCGCATGGAAGGTTGTTCACGCGCGTGCAGACCCCCTTGATTTCATGCGGGCACCCCCAGGAACTCATCGGCGTTAAGCTTTTTTCACGAATTCGGTTTTTAACTGCATCGCGCCGATACCGTCGATCTTGCAGTCGATGTCGTGGTCACCGTCGACCAGACGAATGTTCTTGACCTTGGTGCCGACCTTGACGACGGACGACGAGCCCTTAATTTTCAGGTCTTTGATGACCGTGACGGAGTCGCCATCGACCAGCACATTGCCGAATGCATCCTTGAATACTTTAGTTTGCTCACCAGCCTCTGCTGCGGCCTCTTTCGACCATTCATGCGCGCATTC
>Ga0172379_10006559_pt1 | contig 15499 bp, 14 predicted proteins | sample GrowelOW334metaG_FD_119756 | JGI IMG/M metagenome (GOLD analysis project Ga0172379, IMG submission 119756) | Groundwater microbial communities from an aquifer near a municipal landfill in Southern Ontario, Canada - Groundwater well OW334 metaG | ecosystem: Environmental > Aquatic > Deep...
CTCCGGCACCACCAGCGTGGCCTGAGAATCCGCTTCGCCGGCGGAGCAAGATTGAGTGCCGACGGGAGTCTCCCGCGTCTCTTCTTCCTGAACTTGTTGTCGAACCTGACCGCACCGCCCATGACGGCCTCCGTCGAAATCTCCCCCTGGCACTGGGCGGCATTTGTGGGCGGCGTGCTGGTCCTGCTGGCGATGGACCTGGGCGTCTTCCACCGGACCGCCCGGGTCGTCAAATTCCGCGAGGCCTTTGGCTGGACCCTCGTCTGGTTCGCGCTGGCGATGGGATTCGCAGAACTCCTCCATCTCAACCGTCCGCGCGGCGAGGCCATCGAGTTCGTCACCGGCTACATCATCGAGCTGAGCCTCTCGATGGACAACGTCTTCGTCATCGCGCTCATCTTCGCCTACTTCCGGGTGCCGCAGGAGCAGCAGCACCGCGTCCTCTTCTGGGGCATCCTCGGCGCGCTGGTCATGCGCGGCGGGATGATCGGCCTCGGGGCGGTCCTCATCCGGCAGTTCCACTGGATGCTCTACGTGATGGGCGGCTTCCTTGTCTTCACCGGCGTCAAGATGCTCTTCGTGGACGACGACGGCGTGCATCCGGAGCGGAACGTGTTCATCCGGATCGCGCGGAAGTTCTTCCCCGTCACGCACGCGTTCGACGGGCAGCGGTTCGTCACGCAGATGGATGGCCGGGCCGCGCTCACGCCCCTCGCGCTGGTGCTGCTCATGGTGGAAACCACCGACCTGATCTTCGCCGTGGACTCCATCCCGGCGATCTTCGCCGTGACACAGAACACCTTCGTCGTTTTCACGTCGAACGTCTTCGCCATCCTCGGGCTGCGTTCGCTCTACTTCGTGCTGGCGGGGGCGATCGGTTATTTCCGGTATCTGAAGGCCGGGCTTTCCTGCGTGCTGGTCTTCATCGGGGTGAAGATGCTGCTGGGCATCTGGGATGTTCAGATTCGATCCGGGGTTTCCCTGACCGTGGTGGCGGGCATCATCCTCCTGGCCATGGGCGCCTCCATTTACGCCGCCCGCCGGAGCGGATCGCATCTGCCCCGGTGAACGGCGCGTCCGCTTGTCTTTCCAATTTCAGATTCCGCCCAAGCGGGACGTTTCAGATGGATGTCAGGCTGGAAGCGCTGACCTACTTGAGGGCGCGCAAGGCGGCGCGGCATGGCGCGCCGTCCGCGCCGACGATCTTCAGCGGCAGGCAGGCCAGCTCGTAGTTGCCCGGCTTCACCTTCGCGAGGTTCAGGCCCTCGATGATCCAGATGGGCTTCTTCGCTCCGAGCATGATCTGGTGGCACTCGACGCCGTCCTTGTTGTAGCCGCCGACGCTCAGGTAATCCACGCCCACGGTCATGACTCCGCAGTCCACGAGGTAGTGCGCGGTGGGAGCCGGGATGTAGATGAAGTCCTCGTCAAAGGTGGAGGTCTTCGCCATGCGCCAGCTCCTGGTCGAGTTGCGGGTCTTGAAGAGGACGCGTTCGCCGCGCTTCAGCTTGTGCGGCTTCAATTCCTCCACGGTGATGGCGGTCTTGTGCTTCAGCTCGATGACGCGGCACGGGCCCATCACGGCGTCGAGCGGCAGCGTCTCCATGGTCCTGCCGTTCGCGACGAAGTGCCGCGGTGCGTCCATGTGCGTGCCGGTGTGCGCGCTGAGGGAGAGCTTGGTGAGGTTGCACGGAATGGTTTTCCCGGGCTGGCCGGGGATGGGATCGCCGAGCTTCACATGCAGGCCAACGCGGCACTCGGGATCGCCGGGCCAGTGCACCATGCCGTCCCGCATTTCCACCGAGATGTCGATCCACGTCTTCGTCATAGGTGCGGGGAGGATTAGTCCAACGCGGCTGTGAAGAAAGGAGATTTCGGCTCTTCGTGCCGACCTGCATTGTCGGTCAGAACGGGCAGGCGGGACGCTTGCGGCACGGTCGACCGGAGGACGACGCTACGTAGCGTCGGCGTCTCCGCCGGCTCGCTTCGTGATGACCGAAGGCAGGTGAACCGCTTCCGTCCGATCCGATCTCCAAGTGTAACGAATGGCCGGTCCGGGCGTCTACACCGGCAAGCTATGAACATGATCCGTCGCCAGTTTTGGGCAGCCCTCGTCGTCGGCCTCTTGTCGTTCCACTCCGCCTCCGCCGCACCGGCGCTGCCCGAGGGTTTTCAGCGCTGGGAACTGAAGGTGGACGGCATCGCGCGCGAGGCGCTGGTTTACGCGCGGGCCTCGGCAAAGGAGAAGGCCACGCCGTTGGTCTTCGTCTTTCACGGTCACGGGGGCAGCATGCAGAACGGCGCGCGGAGCTTCGTCATGAACCGGCAGTGGCCCGAGGCCATCTCCGTTTACATGCAGGGCCTCAACACACCGGGCCGCCTCACCGATCCGGAAGGAAGGAAGGCGGGATGGCAGTCCGGCCCCGGCGCGATGGGCGACCGGGACTTGAAGTTCTTCGACGCGATGCTGGCGCGGCTCAAGCAGGAGTTCAAAGTGGACGAGAAGCGGGTTTATTCCACCGGCCACTCGAACGGCGGCGGCTTCACCTACCTGCTGTGGGGCGAGCGCCACGATGTGTTCGCCGCCGTCGCGCCGTCGTCGGCCACGTCGGCGGGACTCAAAACCAACAAGCTCAAACCCAAGCCCGCGATGCACCTCGCGGGTGAGAAGGACCCGCTGGTGAAGTATGAATGGCAGAAGGCCATGATGAACGCCGTGCGCAAGCTCAACGGCTGCGATGCCGGGGGGAAGCCTTGGGACAAGCTGTGCACGGAATACCCGTCCAGGACCGGCACCCCGTTCGTGACGTTCATCCATCCCGGCGGCCATGAGTTCCACAAGGACGCGCCCGCGCTCATCGCAAAGTTCTTCAAGGAGCATCCCGCAGAATAGCAGCCCTGCGGTTACAGATCTCTCCGGGCAGATGGCAAGGCGCCACGAGGATTGGCTTTGAATGGAGGCGCATTCGGCAGCATCTACCTTTGCACTGCCATGAAACGTCGCTGCCCTGCCCTGCTGCTCTGCGCCTTCTCGATCCCGCTTCTGGCCGCCGATGCACCGAAGCCGCAGTATCAGCACGGCGACATCGTCATCCCCGCCTTCCAGGCTGACGAGCCGAGGCGCGCCACGATCTCCATCCCGCTCGCGGAGGACTACCTGCGCAAGGGCGCGCAGGCCTGGGCGGGCGCGCGTGGGTGCGTGGCCTGCCACACCACGGGCATTTACATGGTCACGCGCCCGGCGCTCACGCCGCAGCTCGGAAAACCCATCGAGGAGATGCACCGGTTCTTCGTGGAGGAACTCAAGGAAAACCTCGCTGCAAAGCCGGAGGACCTGCGCAAGTCCACACGGCCCGCGCAAGTGATCTACACCGCCGCCGGCCTCGCCGAGTGGGACGCGCACGTCGCGGGGAAGCTTTCACCCGAGACCGCTCAGGCGCTCGCGCAGATGCTGGAGCTGCAGCTCGACACGGGCACCTGGGGCACGCTCGATTGCTGGCCGCCCTACGAATCCGACGCCTTCCACCTCGCCACGCAGGCGGCCATGGCCGTTGCCGCCGCGCCCGGCTGGCTCGCCAGTTTGAAGGACGGGAAACAGCTCGCCGCCGTCGCCAAGCTCAAGGAATACCTCCGCAACACACCGCCACCGCACGATTACAGCCGAACGCTGTTGCTGTGGACGGCTGCGCGGATGCCGGACCTGCTTCCCGCCGCGAAGAAGGCGGAACTGATTGCGATGCTGTGGAAACATCAGCAGCCCGACGGCGGCTGGAGCATCCGCTCCTTTGCCGCGCCGGAAGCCTGGGGGAAGGGCAACCGCGCCCAGCGTCTGCGCGACGAGCCGGACTTCGCCCATCCGCCCAGCGACGGCCATCAGACCGGCCTCGCGCTCATCGTCCTGCGCGAGCACGGCGTCCCTGCCGCCGACCCGCTCATCCGCCGGGGCGTGCAGTGGCTCAAGGAAAACCAGCGTGAATCCGGCCGGTGGTGGACGCGCTCGCTCAATACGGACAAATACCACTTCATCACCTACAGCGGCACCGCCTACCCGCTGCTGGCACTCGGCCTTTGCGGTGAGCTGCCCCGCCGGGTTGCGTCCGTGGAGACCCGCTGACGCAGCAGCTTCCGCCGGCCTACTTCGAGAACGCGATGACGTCCTTGATGCCCGTGGCCTTGCCGGTGAGAAGCTCGTGGAAGTTTTCCACGGGATGCCGGGCCGAGATGACTTTCTCCAGCGCCTGCGGCCAGCGCTGCTTGAATTCGCCGAGGTCGCGGATGGCGGCCTGGAACGCGGTCTTGTCCGCGTTCACCGTGCCGAGGATGACCTGATTCTTGAGCACCAGGTTGCGCATGAGCTGATTGCCCTCGATTTGGAGCTGGCCCTCCGGCGCTGGGATGCCGGTGAAGACAAACACGCCGTTCAGCCCCAGATGCATCATCACCTCGAAGGCCGTCTTCGACAGCCCGACGGCTTCATAGACGAGGTCGATGTTCCCGACGCGCCCGGCGAGCTGCGCGGGGGTGCATTCGGAGATGGAAATGTATTTTGCGCCGAACGATTCGACGAGCGCGGCCTTCTCGTTGGGCTTGGCCGAGCGGGAATAAACATAGGTGTCGAAGCCGTTGAGCACGCAGGTCATCGCACCGAGGATGCCGATGGGGCCGGCTCCGAGCACGACGGCGCGCAGGCCCCTGCCCTTGGGCTGGCCCGGCTCCTCGCACGCCCAGGGGAGGCGCTTCTGAATCTCCCAGACTTGGGCGAGGCCCTTCTCCGCGATGGTCAGCGGCTCGGCCAGCACGGCGAACTGGCGCAGCTCCCTGGGCACGAGCACGAAGTTCTTTTCATCATCCACGAAGAACTCGGTCATGTAGCCGTGGTGCTGGTTGATGCCGCGCTCGTTGAACTTCCACGTCGCGCAGAAGTCCTGCCGGTCAATCTGGCACGGACGGCAGCCCGGGTCCGGACACGGGCGGCGCACGGAGGGCACCACCAGATCGCCGACCTTGAAGTGCCGCACGCCGGCACCGGCTTCGACAACTTCGCCGAGCGCCTCATGGCCGAGCACGAGATAATCAGAACCCGCGGGCGGCGCGCCGTAGACGAACGTGCAAATCTCGCGATCCGTGCCGCAGATGCCCACGTCGAGCGTGCGGACCTTGATCTGCGTGGGCGAGGAAAGCTCGGGGTGATCGTGCTGTATCTCGGCGACCTGGCGTTGCCCGGGGACAACACCCACGGCGCGCATTTTGGATTTCTTCATTTATGATTCGGCCGCGTCCGTCAGACAGGCGGCGTGGCGGGTGATGATATACGAGTGACGGAAAAGCGACTCAAGCACAAGAGTTGGTCCCGTGCGGGGCTGGTATCCGCCTTCGCCATGAGCGCGCAGGCGGCGGCGAGCGCGGGCGGCAGCGTGACCACATGATTCTTGCTTGAAGAAAAACGCCTCCAGTTCGTCAGCCGGTTCGCATGATCAATCGATTCTTCTTCCCGCCGGTTCCCGCCCTTCTCGGCCTTTTGGTCGGCTTCGCCGTGTCGGCCCGCGCCGATGTGAAGCTCCCCGTCATTTTCGGCGACCACATGGTTCTCCAGCGCGAGCAGAAGGTCCCCGTCTGGGGCTGGGCCGATGAGGACGAGCTGGTCATCGTCCAGTTTCGCGATCAGGTCGTGCAAACGCGCGCGAAGGGCGGCAAATGGCAGGTGAACCTCGCGCCGATGAAGGCGAGCCAGACCGGGAAGGACTTCCTCGTGCTCGGCAAGAACCGCGTCGAGTTCAAGGACGTGGTCGTCGGCGAAGTGTGGTTTTGCTCCGGCCAGTCGAACATGGAGTGGAGCGTCGGCGGGTCCAAGAACGCGAAGGAGGAAATCGCCGCCGCGAAGAATCCGCGCATCCGCCACTTCAAGGTGCCTCGCCTCGCGGCCGACAAACCGCAGACCGAGGTGAAGACCGCCGGCGGCTGGCTGTCCGCAACACCGGAGGTGGCCGGCAGTTTCACGGCGGTCGGCTACTTTTTTGCACGCGAGATTCAGAAGGACCTCGACGTGCCCGTCGGCCTCATCGGCTGCAACTGGGGCGGCACGCGCATCGAGCCGTGGACGCCGCCGGTCGGCTTCCAGCAGGTGCCGGCACTCAAGAGCATTTCGACGAACCTCGCCAGCTTTCCGCAGATGGCGACCACCAAATCGAAGGATGGCAAGGTGACGACGGGCATCAATCACCAGTCCGCGCTTGCCATCTACAACGCGATGGTCCACCCGCTCGTGCCCTACGCCATTCGGGGCGCGCTCTGGTATCAGGGCGAATCCAACAACGGAGAGGGGATGCTTTACTTCGAAAAGATGAAGGCGCTCATCGGCGGCTGGCGCGCCGTCTGGAACCAGGGCCCGTTCCCGTTCTACTTCGTCCAGCTTGCGCCCTACAACTACGGTCCTCCGCGCGCCGAACAATTGGCCGGCATCTGGGAAGCGCAGACCGCCTCGCTCTCCATCCCCAACACCGGCATGGCCGTGACGACGGACATCACCACCCTCGGCAACATCCACCCGCCTGACAAACAGGAGGTCGGCCGCCGCCTCGCTCTCTGGGCTCTGGCCAAGACTTACGGCCGGCCGGTGAAACCCCATGCCAGCCCGCTCTTCGATTCCATCAAGGTGGATGGAGACAAAATTCGTGTTTCCTTCAAGAATGCCAGCGAGGGCTTGAAGTCGCTGGATGGCAGGCCGCTGACCTGGTTCACCATCGCCGGAGCGGATAAAAAATTCGTCGAGGCCACGGCTGAGATTTCCGGCCGCAACGTCATCGTCAGCGCCCCCGGTGTGGACAGGCCCGTTGCCGTTCGCTTCGGCTGGAACCAGCTTGCCGAACCCAATCTCGCCAACGCCGCAGGCCTCCCGGCCTCGCCCTTCCGCACCGACAAGTGGACTGATGCGACGATGCCGACGGTGCCGGCCCCTGCTCCAAAGAAGTAACACCTGAGCTGGAAGCGTCCAGAGTCCTGACCGGGACGCTGCCTTTGGTGGATGATCCTGGGGCCTGGGGGGGGGGCCGCGCTTCCACCGTTTCAGTTGCCTCGTTCCGGCCAAGGAAAACGATGAGGGCGGCAGCTTATCCAGGGCATTAAGTCGTTGACGCAACTCGCATCCGGCCATCATCATTTCCGGCATGATTAAGGTTCTTCTTTGCATCCTTATCGCAACGGGGTTGCTCGTCGGCTGCAAGAGGAAGAAGCAGGTGGTCATGCCCAAAACCGTCGCACTGCCCCCCGCTGCCGCCAACGCAAAGCCCCAGACCCCACAAGAAGCCTTGCGCACCCTGAACGATGTCGTGACGGCTTACAGCATGACCCACGAGGGGAGAGCGCCATCGACTCTGGATCAGCTGGTGAAAGAGGGCGTCATCCGTGAAATTCCACCACTGCCGCCGGGTCGGAAGTTCGTCTTGGACAAGAACGGCAGAGTCGTAATCAGGTAGGACGCAACATTCCCGTGCAGCGCGCTTTCAAGCTTCCGAAGTTGTCCGGTCACCGGCCGGTTCATCCGTTTCCCTTCAGAAATCATTCTCCCGGCATGATCAAGATTTCCATCTGTGCGCTGCTGGCTGCCGGTCTGCTTGTGGGCTGCAAAAAGCGCTCCACGGAAACCCCGGCCTCCAACAAACCCGCCAAGCCTGCCACCGCTCCGTCCCCGTCCGCCGCTCCGTCCCCCACGAAGCCGGCCGTTCCCGCCGCCCCCGCCGTCCCACCGTCCCCGGAGATTGCCCTGCGCGACCTGACTGCGGCGGCCCGCGCTTTCGTGATGACCCAGGGGAAAAATCCGTCGTCCCTCGATGACCTGGTAAAGGCCGGGCTCCATCCCAAACTGCCTGAGCCACCGCAGGGCAAGAAGTATGTCTTGGACATCAAGACCATGTCAGCGGTGATGGTGAACAATTAGGGAGAGCAGGCTCTCAGGCCGGGCTCGGCCCAATTCGCCCAAGCTGAGAGAAACTCTCACTCGTCCCACATCGCCCGGCTGTTGCCCCGGGGCAGGAGCCAGCCGGCGTCGCTGTTGCGCATCGCGTCCACATGGCCGTCCACCATGCCCATCATGCCCCGGCCATTGTGCCGGTTGATGGGCCGGGGCGTGGACGGATCTCCCGGAGCCCCGCTAAGAATAGAGCCGGGAGACTTGAAATACCACGACGTCGAGCTGGCCACCGGATTTGGCACCCAGAGATCGGGATTGGGTTCAGTTTGGTTGCCGGGATTGGGTTCGTCCCTCAGTTTTGCGCAGTCGGCGTAAATGATCGTGGCCGATGGCTGGGAAATTTTCTCAACCCGGTGAACGGTCGAATCCCAATCCGAGGAACCCAGTTCCGGATACGACATCCCGACGCCAAAGGCGTTCACTGACTGGCCGCGAAACTCATAACCGGGGCACTGGTGATTCTTCGCAGCGAGGCCGGAAAACGGACGCAGATAGTCCATCCACCATACGTTGGCACCCGCCAGGATGGGGGTTCCCGGGGGCATGGGCACATACTTCGGATTCGTTGGCAGCATGACCAGCTTGACGATCTTGCTGTCGCTGTCGTCGGCGTAGAGAGTCGAGCCAAGGGTGATCTGACGGAGATTGTTCATGCAGGCCGTGCCCCGGGCCTTCTCCTTCCCCTTCGCGAGCGCCGGCAGCAAAAGCCCGGCGAGTATCGCAATGATGGCGATGACGACGAGAAGTTCAATCAGGGTAAAGGCGGCGAGAGGAGCTAGATTTCGCTTCATAAGCCTGGCGGAAAACAGAACCGGGCCGACCGTCCACCTCAGGCAACAGGCAGTCAATCGGTAATTTTTCGCATAAGGGGCTGGCTTCGTTGTTTCCTGCGCGGGCACCGGTTTGCTCTTGGCCTTTCCCCGCTGCCGACTAGCCTTCCGGCACATTATGACCGACCCGCGTTACGCCAAACTCGCCGACCTGCTCATCAATTACTCCACCGACATGAAGCGCGGGGAGAACATCCTTCTCGACATGGTGGACGTGCCCGATGAGTTCACGGTCGAGCTCATGCGCGCGGCGCGCGCGGCGGGTGCCACGCCCATCGTCGAGGTGCGCCACAGCCGCATCACGCGCGAGGTGCTCAAGGGCACCGACGAGAAGCACGCCAAACTCGTCCACGACATCGAGCTGCGCCGGATGAAGAAGATGGCGGCCTACATCGCCATCCGCGGCGCGCACAACGCCACCGAGTCCGCCGATGTGCCGAGCGAAAAGATGGCGCTCTACTCGAAGATTCTCCGTCCCGTCCTCAATTACCGCGTGAACAAGACGAAATGGTGCGTGCTGCGCTGGCCAACGCCGAGCATGGCCCAGGCGGCGAACATGAGCACCGAGGCATTCGAGAACTTCTACTTCGATGTCTGCACGATGGACTATCGCAAGATGGCCAAGGCGATGATTCCCTTGGAAAAGCGCATGACCAAGGCCGACCAGGTCCGTCTGGTTGCGCCCGGCACGGATCTGAGCTTCAGCATCAAGGGCATCGGCGCGCGCAAGTGCGAAGGCATCCGCAACATCCCCGACGGCGAATGCTTCTCCTGCCCCGTGAAGACCAGCGTCAACGGCGTCATCTCCTACAACACGCCCACCCTCTACAGCGGCACGAAGTTCGAGAACATCCGGCTGGAGTTCAAGGACGGCAAAATCGTCAAGGCCTCCGGCTCGAACGAGAAACGCCTGAACGAGATCCTCGATACCGATGCCGGCGCGCGCTACATCGGCGAGTTCTCGCTGGGCTTCAACCCCTATATCCAGTCGCCGATGTGCGACATCCTCTTCGACGAGAAGATCGCCGGCTCGCTGCACTTCACGCCCGGCCAGGCCTACGAGGACTGCGACAACGGCAACCGTTCCGCCGTCCACTGGGACATGGTGCTCATCCAGCGCAAGGAGTGGGGCGGCGGCGAGGTGTGGTTCGATGACGAACTCATCCGCAAGGACGGCATCTTTCTGCCCAAGGACCTGCAGCCCCTGAACCCGGAGCACTTGAAATAGCCGGGATTTCCGTCGCACCGGCAGCACCCCGTCAGACATGGAAACGTTGCCGAAGGACGCCCCTTCCCCAGCCGGTGGCGAGCCGTGGCTGCTGATCGACTCCGGCCTCTGCGCCCCAGCCTTCAACATGGCGCTCGATGAGGCCTTGCTTGAAGCCGCCGCCGGTCTTGGCCAGCCGGTGCTGCGCTTCTACGCGTGGACGGAGCCGGCGGCCACCTTCGGATACTTCCAGAAATTCGCCGAAGTCGAGCGTGCCACCCACCTGCGGCCGCTCATCCGACGGCCGACCGGCGGCGGTCTCGTGCCACACGACGCGGACTGGACCTACAGCGTGGTGATTCCGCCCGGCCACACGTGGCACGCGCTCAACGCAATGACCAGCTACCATCGGATGCACGAGTGGATTCGCGCCGCCTTCGCCCGTCTCGGCGTGGCGACGGAACTGGCCGACTGCTGCCGCAAGTCCACGCCCGGGCAATGCTTCGTGGGCTGGGAGAAGTTCGACGTGCTCTGGCAGGGACGCAAAATCGCCGGTGCGGCGCAGCGCCGGAACAAGCTGGGCCTGCTCATCCAGGGCTCCGTGCAACCGCCGCCAATCAGCTTGGAGCGAAGCCAGTGGGAAGGAGCGATGAGCGCCGGGATGAATTGGAACCAGCTGTGTCTTCCAAAGGATTTGGTGCAAAGGGCGGATGCACTCGCGGCGGAGAAGTTTTCCCGGCAGGAGTTCAATCAACGCCGTTGACCGGCAGTCGCAGGCTTCAGCCTGCGCAGCAGCAGCATTCGCAACCTGAAGGTTGCGACTACGGTTGCTCGGCGGAAATGGCTGACGCGAGAACCGGCTTGCCCAATACTCCCTCCACAAGCTGACAAGATGAGATTCAACCCAAGCTCTCGTGACGAACGCGCCCTCACCTTAACCGAAGTCATGTTCGTGGTGCTGGCGCTCCTCGTCATAGCACTCGCCTTTTTTTATGTCGCCCCCGCCGCGCGGGCACGTGCAAACCGGCAACACTGCCACAACATTCAGCGCAGCATGGGTTATGGCTTTCGCGTATTCGCCAACGCCAACGACGAGAAACTCCCGTTCGCCGTCACCCACTCGCTTGCTTTCGGCAACGCGACCCAGGTTTGGGCTCACTTTCAGACCATGTCGAACGAACTGGGCAGCGCCAAGATACTAATTTGCCCGGCTGATCGGGAGCGGCTACCCAACATCAAATCGGACTTCGGCTCCGGCACGTCGAGCCTTGCTTCCGCTGGCAATGCAGCCGTCAGCTTTGGAACTGGGTTGGACGCCGATGCGACTCAGCCGAAAGCCATCCTGCTGATTGACCGCAACCTCGTAACCAACGCTTGGAACATGAGCGGCAAGGTGCTGCTCGCTGTCTCCAACGGCCCGCCGACGGAGTGGGACCAGCAAATGCACAAGCTCTGCGGCAACGCGACTCTCGCCGACGGCAGTGTTCAGCAGGTGTCCAACGATGGGTTGGCTGATTTGATCCGTCTCCAAGGCATCGCCACCAACCGCCTGCTGCTGCCCTTGTTGCCGTAGTCGCAGGCTTCAGCCTGCGCATCGGTCTGTAGCGGCGGTCTGTAGCGGCGGTCTGTGACCGCCGTTTGCCCAACCCGGCGCTCACAGGCACCGCTACAGGTTCTGATCCGCAACCTGAAGGTTGCGACTACGGGGTGGTCATGCGCTCGGTTCGCCCGCGAATCATCCAACCGTCAACGGCCCGTCGAAAATGGTGAGGCTGATGACTTCTGTTTTCGCGACGTGCGGCCCGTGTCGCTCTCCCTTCGGCGCGTGGAACAGCGTGCCGGGGCCGTAAACAACATCGGACTCCACCCACTCGCCGGACAGGACATACGCCCATTCGTTTGCCAGCGGGTGCGTGTGCGCCGGGACGTTCGCGCCGGCGGCGAACTTGCGGAGGACGACCACACCGCCGGTCGCCTCGTTCTTGTGGAGGATCTTCAGTTCTACCCGAGCGTAGGGGCCGGGCTGCCACGGCTGCTGGTCCGCGTGTGCGAGGTGTTGAAACATGGCGGAAGGTGAGCAGCGAGGGAGGTTCAGCGCTTGGTCCGCACCGCCTGCACGAGACCGTCAATGGTGTGCTGCTTCGCCTCGACCGTGGGCTTGAGCCCGAGCGCGACGAGAGCCTTGGTGGTCTCCGGTCCGATGCTCGCGGTCTTCAGATCCGGGAACTTCCTGAGCAACTGCGGCAGGTTGAAGCGGGCGTGGAAATTCTCAACCGCCGAACTGCTCGCGAAGGTCAGCCAGTCCGCGCCGTCCTCCAGCAGTCGCGCCGCGGCACCGGTCACGTCTTCGGTTTCCGGCACGGTTTGATACACGGCCACGTCGTCCACGATGGCACCCTCGTCTTCCAGCAGCCTGGGCAGGTCGGGGTTCGCGACCTCGGCGCGCAACAGGAGGATGCGGAGGTTCTCCAGGTCGTCTTTTGCCGCGATGGCCTTCGAGATGTCCTTGGCGACGTATTTGTCCGGCATCGCATCCACGGAGAGGTGAAGTTCCGCAAGCTTAGCGGCCGTCGCCGGTCCGACGGCGGCGATGCGCACACAGCCCAAACCACGGATGTCATCGAACGCCTTGAAGAAGTAGTCGAAGAAGCTCGTGACGCCGTTCGGGCTGGTGAAGACGATCCACTGGTAACTTCCCAGGCCGCCGATCGTTTCGGCCACCACGGCCAGCTGTGTCGGGGCAACGATCTTGATGGTGGGAATCTCCAGCACGTCCGCGCCGAGTTCACCCAGCTGCTGCGCGAGTTCGCTGGCCTGCTCCCGGGTGCGCGTCACGACGATGCGCCGGCCGAAGAGCGGACGCTTCTCAAACCAGTTGAGTTTCGCGCGCAGCTTCACGACGCCGCCGATGACGGTGACGGCGGGCGCGGTGAACTTCGCGCGCTCCACCACGTCGGCTATGTTGGCGAGCGTGCCTTCGATGCTCTGCTGCCGTCCCGTGGTGCCCCAGCGCACCAGCGCGACCGGCGTGCCCGGCGCCATGCCGTGCGTGATGAGCTGCTCGGCGATGCGCCGGATGCGCTCGACGCCCATGAGCACGACCTTGGTGCCGCTGCTCTTCGCGAGCTGCGCCCAGTCAATGCTGCTTTCGTCCTTGGTCGGGTCTTCGTGCCCGGTGAGCACGGTGAAGCTCGAGCAATGGTCGCGGTGCGTGACAGGAATTCCGGCGTAATTCGGCCCGGCGAAAAACGAGGAGACGCCCGGCACCACTTCAAAGGGCACCCTGGCCGTCGCGAGTTCCTCGGCCTCCTCCCCGCCGCGTCCGAAGATGTAGGGATCGCCGCCCTTGAGCCGCACGACGGTCTTGCCGCCCTTCGCCTTCGCAACGAGCAACTGGTTCAGTTCCCCCTGCGGGATGGCGTGGGCGGCGGCGCGCTTTCCGCCGTAGATGAACTCGGCGGACTTGGGTGCGAGACGGAGGATGTCAGGGTTGACGAGCGCGTCATAGACCACCACGTCCGCGCGGGCAAGCAGCTCGGCACCGCGCCGCGTAAGCAAACCCGCATCGCCCGGGCCGGCCCCGACCAGATAAACTGTGCCTTTCGACTTCATGTGCGCGGGACTGTAGAAGCGGCGGCAAAAAGCTCAAAGAGCAAAAACAGCAGACCGTCGTCGCTGGCTGGCACACGACGGGAGACTATTGACGAACCCGCACCCGGACGCTTTCCTTCCGCCCCATGCAAACTGAACAAGACGACATCAAAGAGCTCATTGCCAGCATCAAGGCAGAGAAACAGGCGCAGAAGGAAAAGGAATTGCGCGATTCGTGGACGAAATACGTCTCCCTCACTCTCGTCTGCCTCGCGGTGCTCACGGCCATCGCCACGCTCAAGGGCGGCGGCTTCACCACCCGCACGCTCAAGGAACTGAACGAGGCGACTTTCCAGCAGGCCCACGCCTCGGACCAGTGGGCCTTCTTCCAGGCCAAGTCCATCAAGCAGAACCTCTACGAGATCGAAGGCGATCTCACGCCCAAGGACGCCGACGCGAAGGCGGTGGAGAAGGTCAAGGCGAAGGTCGAAAAATACGGCAAGGAGAAGGATGAAATCATGAAGGAAGCCAAGGTCCACGAGAAGAAGCGCGACGCCGCGCGGGCCGCGGCGGACGAGGTCGCCCGTCTGGGCAGGGAGATGGGCATGGCGATCACCTTCTTCCAGATCTCCGTCGCACTGGGCGGTATCTGCCTCATCACGAAGAAGAAGTGGCTGTGGTATTCCTCGCTCGGGCTTGGCAGTTTCGCCGCGTTCAAGATGTTCACCGTGCTGAACACGGTGATTTGAATTTTCGCCGCGAAAGGGCGCAGAGCACGCAAAGGGAAACAACCCGAGGCGCGCAGCTTTTTGCGCTCTTTGCGCCCTCTTGTGGCAAAAAAATCCCATCGGTGGGACACCGTCGCTCCCCTCACTTCGGCAATTCGTTGAGCGTATACCAGAAGGTGTCGTTCACGAGCGGCTCCCCTGCCCCGTTCTTCACGTCGAGGCTGCGGACCATCGTGACGTAGCCGGTCTTCCATCCCGCCAGCGTGAGCCGGACTTTCAACCGGTCCGGCGACACGGTGGCGGCGGTGACCCTGACAACGCTGGCGGAATTCTCACGGCCGTTGTGGTCGAGTTCCGGCGAGCCATACTTCGCGTGATACTTGAAACCATGCTGAAGGACGTCGTAAGCCTCCGGATCGGCGGCGGATTTGGCCTCGACGGGTTGCGTGAAGGTCAGCTCGAAGCCGTCGCGCTGGACGTGAACCTCCTTCACTTCGAAGGGCACCCTGCCCGTGAATTCCACGCGCTCCAACGCCGCGCTCAACGGCGCGACGGCGGGCCATGTGCGCGGCGCCTGCAGGCCGCCGACGTAGAGACGGCCGTCCGCCCCGTAGGCGAGGCGGTTCACGCCGGACAGGAACTGCCTGAGGAACGGCCACACGGCACCCTGATACTCGCCATTGACCTTTTCCAGTTGCACGCGCGTCACGATGGCATTTTGGAAATCGCCCACCATGAGCTGGCCCTTGAACGGCCCGAAACGGTCGTCGGTGATTTCCGCAAAACCAGTCACGGAACGTGCCAGCTTGTATGGAAACCACACCGCCGGCGGATCGAAGCGAGTGTGCTTGCCGTATTCCTCCTGTTTCGCGGGCCATGCGCTGGGGTGGCCGTAGAACTTCCCCGGTGTGACGTGGTTCAGTTTGCACGTCGGCATCCACTCGCCCTGGTTTTCACTCACGAACACGTCCCGTCCGGGACCGAAGGTGCCGATGCCGTTGGGCTCGCGCAGCCCGGAGCAAATCGTGTCGAGCTTCTGACCGTCGGGCGAAATGCGAAACGCCCAGCCCATGTAGGCGCTGTCCCAACGCCCGACGTGCCCGGCGTTGGCGAGGATGAAGTTGCCCGCCTGGTCGAGCACGGGGCCGTAGCTGAACGAATTGTAGTGTCCGGAGTA
>Ga0172379_10006560_pt1 | contig 15499 bp, 13 predicted proteins | sample GrowelOW334metaG_FD_119756 | JGI IMG/M metagenome (GOLD analysis project Ga0172379, IMG submission 119756) | Groundwater microbial communities from an aquifer near a municipal landfill in Southern Ontario, Canada - Groundwater well OW334 metaG | ecosystem: Environmental > Aquatic > Deep...
GCCTTGACGGTGGCCTTCACGCCGTTGTCGCGTATCATGCGTCCGACGAAGTCCGTCATCTTGTCCAGACGCGCGTGGGTCAGCGCCATAAGGCGGTATTCGCTACCTTCCAGGGCAGGGGTCGAAAGAAAATCCGCCATCAGGGTCTTGCCGAATACGAGGCTTCCCGCACCTATCATCGCAATCTTGGCCATGTCATCCTCCTTGATCTAAACAGTCGCATTGTTGATGTACGTCAGGTTCCCGAGGCTGTCTCCAGCAGGTCCGAAACCCGGGGATAGATCTTCGCATATTTTTCATATTTTTCCATGTAGAACTCGTGCCTGACCGGATCGGGCTCGAACACTTCCCCTTCCGATACGAAACGGGCGATGGTGTCCTCGTAGGAGGGGAGCAGCCCGGTGGCAACCCCTGCGATCATGGCCGCGCCCAGCGTCCCCGCTTCCCCGATAGGGGAGCGCTCGAAGGGCACACCTATGACATCGGCCTTTATCTGTAGCCAGGCCGAAGATCTCGAGCCACCGCCTGTCGCGATGAAGCGGGAAGTATCCACCCCCAACTTGCCAATGGCGCGAAGGCTTTCCAGGAAATACAGGGTCTCGCATTCCATGATGGCCTTGAGTATTTCCCCCCTGGAGGTGGATACCTTGAGTCCCATGATCAGCCCCGAAGTGTTCTCCATGAAGTGGGGAGTGCCCACCGGGTCGAAGTAGGGCAAGACCAGAAGCTGCGTCGGGTCCTTGGGCATCTCCTCGTCCAAATACGCGTAGATGCCGGTTCCTGGAGGTGGCACATCGGCCTTGGCGAAGGTGTTCCGGAACCAGCGCACCAGGCTCCCAGCCTGGTTGTAGATGAAGGAAACGTACAGACCCGGCAGCGCATGGTGTTCCACATTCAGGCCATTGGCCAGCATGAAGCGGCTTTCGGGAATATGGTCGTACACCGGGGTTATGCATTCCACCGTCCCGATGCCGCAGACTGCCTTGCCCGCCGAGATGGCCCCTATGCCCAGCGCGTTGCAGCATTGATCGTGGGCTCCGACGACGCACATCACACCAGGCTCAAGTCCCAGGTCCGCGCTCATCTTCGGTCCCAGCTTTCCTGCCAAGGTACCGGAGGGAACGGGCTTGCCCAGCATGCCGGGATCCATCCCCGCCAGGGCGAGCAGGCGCTCGGACCAACATTCCTTGCGAATGTCGAAGAGCATGGTCCGGTTTGCCAGTGAATAGGATGAAAGCGGTTCAAGACCAAGCATGTAGAACAACAGCTCGTCGAAAAGCAGGAACTTCCAGGTGGAGGCGAATAGTTCGGGTTCCTTTTCCTTGCGCCATAACAACTTGGGCAGGGAATAGTTGGTCCCCGGTATATTCGGGTTTATCCTGAAGAATTCCTCCTTCGGGATGCGTGCCAAAAATGCGTCGATCTGTTCCCTGCCCCGCGAGTCGAGGTGGATGATCGCGTTCCCCAAAATGCGCCTGTCGGCCGAGACGGGCGTCATCGCCTCGCCCATGGAACATACCGAGATGGCGCGGATGGGATCCTTGGCGGTTTTTCCGGCCAGTTCCCGGATTACTTCCATTACCGATGAAATCACTTTGCGGGAATCCAGTTCGGCCCACCCGGACCTGGCGTGGACGAGCGGATATTCCCGCTCGGCGGTGCCTAGTACAAGCTCCTCCCCACGCTGGCCGTCGGTACGGAAAACCGAACCCTTGCAGTTGGTGGTACCGATATCAAGTCCGAGTATGCTCATCCCGACTCCCTACTTCCTGTTTCCTATAGCTTGATTGTTTCGTAGCCCAGATACTTCGAAAGCGCCTCTTCCACAGGACCCGCCACCGCCCCTGCGGTTACGCTCACATGGTGCCGGAAACCGGCTTCGCCTATGGTCAGCAACCTGTCCTGCAAACCGGCTATGCGGGCCACTCCCGCGCAACCAAAATAGTTGGCCGGAATCGGGTCGGCGGTAAACTCGCCCTGACCAAGGTAGATGCGGGAGACGCCGTCTTCGGTCATCAGGCTACCGTAGGTGAACGGTGTCTGACGAATCCTGCCCACATCACAGCCAAAGGAGCAGCCGGCACCAACAGCGTTGGCCAGGATAAGGTGGTCGCTAATCTTGCCCTTGGCGGCCATGAGCGAGCGGGGTACGGGACCGCAGTGGAAAAGGATGCACTTGTCCTCGTCGTCGCCGTAATTGTTGTTCCAGTCGAGGCAGGCGGCCGGACTTTCAGATGCGAGCGAAAGGGCGCGCATGGCCACCGCATTGCCTATATCCAATTCGCAGGCGGCGGAGGTACCGTCGTCGTTGAGCATGCCCATAAGCACACAGGGGGATATCTTGAGAATTTCCTGCATCTCCACCCAGCAGCGCAGGGCGATGCAATCCAGATTATCCCGGGCGAGCACTTCGTCAAGCGTGGCACCCAGGCGTACGATCGTATCGAAAGCACTCTCGGGGGCACCGCTCCAATCGGAATACGCGCGCAGCCTCGTAGCCTTTTCCTTGTAGGCCTTGCTCGAAGTGCGGATACCTTTCATGCGTTCCATGATCGAGCTGAGGTCGTAGGTCTCGACGGTGACCCCACGTTTCTGCAAGGCCAGCTCGTCTATGCGCACCGTCTTGAAAGCGGTAGTCCTCGCGCCTATGGCACCGACCCTCAGCTTGCGAAGTCCAGTGACCACCCTGCAGAGCCTGCCGAAATAATCCAGATTCGCCGCGAAGGCGGGAGACGATGGAGCCACGACGTGGGGCTTCAAAACCGTGAAGGCAATACCATTCTGCTTGAAGACATCCATGATGGAGAACTTGCCGCAAAAGGCATCCCTGCGAAGTGCCGGCGACATCTTGTCCAGCTCGTCCGGATACGCCTGCACGAGTATGGGAACCCCGGCAGCCTGCAGTGCGTCCACCGCACCGTTCTCGTCGCCAAAATTGGGCAGGCAAAGGATGACACCGTCGAAGGATCCACGGTGAGCCTCCAGGAAGGCGGCGAATTTACGGCCCTCTTCAGGGGTTTCTACAGCTCCGTAGCGGGTTTTGCCCTCGTCCATCATCAGGCATCCATAACCGGCGCGCTCGATGACTTCGCGCATTTCTTTCCTGGCTCCGCTTTGTAGCGACGCCGGGAAAAAGCCGCGGTTGCCAAAGAACACCGCAAAGGTAACTTTCTTTACGCTCTTGTTTTCACCCATTTTTTCGCTCATGCCAGTTTCCTTTCGAATATTTTTGCGGCCGAACCACGCAGGCCGAGGGAGTCTATTTCTGCAACCGTTGCGGCGTAGACGGCATCGCCCGCTGCTGTTGCGCCTTTGGCGATATTGTTTTCATACGCCAGGCGGATGGCAGTACCGATGTTGATCTTGCCGATGCCGCGCTTGATGCCTTCGCGCAGATTGTCCGGCCGAATCCCGGTTCCGCCGTGCAGGACGATGGGCACCCTGGCGCGTTGGGCGATTATGGAAAGCCGATCCAAGTCGAGCCTGGCTTCCAACTTTTTCTGGGACTTGGCGGCACCGGCAATTGCCCCATGGATGTTGCCGATGGAAACAGAGAGCCAATCCACTCCGGTTTCCGCTACGAAACGCTCGGCATCCTCGGGCTTGGTGAAGCCCTTGCCGCTGGCGAAAAGTTCCTCGTAGGGCGGCAAAGGACCGGCTTCGTGTCCGAGTACGGCGCCGAGCTCTGCCTCGACGGGGATGCCCACCGCATGGGCCACCTTGATTACGGCCTTGGTCGCGGCGACGTTATCCTCAAAAGGCAGACGGGAACCATCGACCATGACGGAACCATAACCGGCCTTGAGCGCCCGGGCGATAATGGGAAGATAATCCACCTGCAGGTTGTCCTCGTCGATGACAGGCACGTGGTCCAGATGCAGACGGGTAAAACGCTCGTCCTTTACCCGTTCGTACTCGTCCCTGATCGCCTCCAGACTCTTGGATTCGAATTTTTCCCATTCGAGCCTGGCTACCTGGATAAGCGCGAAGGTACCGGTATCTTTCAGGGCCCGGACGACGCTCTCCATCATGGGCACGTGCGGAATGTTGAACGCGGGTAGCGCGAGGTTCAGTTCACGGGCCCGTTTGACGATCAAGGCGGAATCACTCATCGATTATCCTCTCAATAATAAGATTATGTAACGTTAAAATACCGCATAAAGGTAATCCAAAAAATCCGTTGTGTCTACTTGATGACGGGGAGCTGCACCCTCTGGCCGCCCTTCATGGCCGACTCGTGCGAACAGATACCCGCCATGGTCCAGTTGGCTGCCCTCTTCGCATCCACGAAGGATTCACGGTTTTCGAGGATGGACATGACGAACTCGTGGGCAAGGTGAGGGTGGGAACCGCCGTGCCCCGCCCCCTGGATAAAGGAGGTGTGCTCGTGTTCCTCATCGTAAACGCCGTGGATGGTGTAGGGCGCGATTTCCTTGGGAAGGCGATGGCCGAAATCGGGGACTTCCACACGGGCGGCATCCTCGAAGCCCGAATAGAGTACCATTTTTTCACCGGCCAGTTGCTCCCATTCATAGGACAGCTTCGTGCCGTACACGTCGAAACTCTCACGGTATTGTCTGATTGTATCAAACAGCGACCGGGTGACCTCGCAGGCGAGATCCGAATCGCGTAATTTCATGAGGGAAGTCTCTATTGCAAAAGGAGAATTGTAGCGGTTTTTATATTCGTCACGGATCGTGCCGGAACCGAAGCAGACGACGGACTCGACTTCCGTCTTTGCCAAAGCCAAAAGAGGGCTGACCGCATGGGTGGCATAATGCATAGGCGGAAAACCATACCAATAGTCGGGCCAACCTGGCAGGCTCATATTTTGCTGGTGCGCCCCGCGCAGGAACTGTATCTTTCCCAACTCGCCGGCATCGGCCTTTTCCTTGACGTACAAGAATTCCCTGGTATACACGGCGGTTTCCATCATCATGTAGACTTTCTTCGCTTTCTTTCGGGCCTCTACTATTTTTAGGCAATCCTCCACCGTGGTCGCCATGGGCACGGTACTGCACACATGCTTGCCGGCTTCCAACGCGGCGACGGTCATGGATGCATGAGCGGCTATGGGCGTCACGATATGTATGGCGTCGATATCCTTATCCTTCAGCATGTCCTCGTAGCGCGTATAGCGCTTGGACACCTTGAACGTATCGCCAACCTGTTTCAGCTTGGTTTCGTCCCGCTGACAAATGGCTACGCACTCGGCATCAGGATGTTTTTGGTAGAGGGGAACGAATTCGGCGCCAAAGCCCAAACCGACAACACCTACTCTCACTTTCTTTCCGCTTGCCATAGACTCTCCTTGAATGGGAATGGTTCTGCTTGGTCGGGCTTCGAAGCCCGTGTAAGTCTAGCAACAAACACGGGCTTGAAACAACTCACGCCATAAGTTTTTTCAGGAATGCGAGACCTTTAATCGCGAGTTCGTCGGAGCTCGGCGCCAAGGGGCGCCAGACCGCTGCGGCCCGGGCGATTTCCTTCACCGAGGTGGAAAAGGATTCGATTACCAAGGGGCCATCATATTTTATTTTCTTGAGAGCGGCTGCGATTTCCACCCAAGCCACATGACCGGTTCCCGGCGTACCACGATCGTTCTCGTTGGCATGGATATGGATCATCCGCTTGCCCGCAAGCTCGATCGCCTTTCCCAGGCTCTTCTCCTCGATATTGGCGTGGAAGGTATCCATCATAAGCTTCACATTGGGGCTACCGATCAAGTCAGCGAGTTCAATAGCCTGCTCTGTCAGGTTTATGAAACTTGTCTCGAAGCGGTTCAGTGGTTCCAGTGCCAGCATTACACCCTTGTCCTCCGCGTACTTGGCGATGACCTTCATGTTCTTGGCGCATCGGGCCAGATCCTTCCCGCGCTGTGCGGGGGACGCCTGCCACGTGCGGCCGACCGCCGCGTACAAGGGGCCAACGACTGCCGGTGCCTGTATCGTTACCGCCGCGTCTATGCAGTGCTTCATGTAGGCAATGGCACCCTTCTGAATGGCCGCATCCGGGTGGGAGGGATCCCTTCCGGCGCCCATGACCGCGCAGATCGAACTTTTCAGCCCTGTCCGCGCGTACGCTTCCGCTGCTTTCTTGTAGTTAAGATCGCTCTCGCTCTCTATGGGTATCTCGACCATGTCGTAGCCCAGGGACTTTGCCTTCTCGAACAGGACCAGATCCTTGGTCCTGAAAGGCGATGCCCAGAGGAACGTATTAATACCGTATGTAATCATGTTGCCTTCCTTATTGGAAATCTCAGGGCCTGACGATGACCTTCAACGGATCTCCATCGCGTTCCTTCAGGGCCTCGATGGCTTTTCCGGCGTCGGCCAGGGGAACGGTGCTCGTTATGAGGGACTCCACCTTCACCAAGCCATTCGCGAGGGAATGGATGGTGGTGGGCCATACCATCGGAGCCAGCCAGGAGAACCTGATTTCCTTGTCCATCGTGTGGGTGGAAAGAGCAGGAACCTTGATCACGTCATCCGCGTCGGGCAAGCCGAAATGAACGAGTATTGCGGCATTTCCCGTAATGTCGATGGCCTGTTCGAAAGCAGCGTTGGAACTGGTCGGAACAATCGCGCGGTCGGCGAGGTTTCCCCCGCTTACGTCGGCGATGGCTTTCTTAAGATCCTTCACGTAGTATTTCGACTTGGTGTCCTTCACGTTGAACAGATAGTCGGCGCCCCACTTCTTTCCGGCTTCCAAGCGATAATCGCGGGTGCCGACCAAGGCTACCTTGCCGGCTCCCACCGACTTGCACATCTGGGTCATCATAAGCCCTATGGCACCCGGTCCGAATACAGCGACAAACTGTCCCGGCTCTATCGCCAGCTTCTTGATGCCGTAGACAGCACAGGCAAAGGGCTCGGTAAAGGCGCCCACATCGTAGCTCACCTCATCGGGCAGCTTGAAAAGGCCAGTGTAGCGGGAAATGCAGTACTCAGCGAAACCACCGTTCGCGGTGACGCCGGGAACATAATTGTTGGAACAAAGGTTGGGGTGTCCCGATGCGCACATATAGCACGCGTTACAATTCTGCACCGGGTTCACAACCACCCGGTCGCCGGGCTTGAACAGGTTTTGGGCTTTCGCCACCGCGCCAACCTCGACAACCTCGCCGGTAAACTCGTGGCCCAACACTAGCGGACCTTTACCACTGGGCGTACCCACCGGGCTTGACCCAAAATAATAGGATATATCGGAGCCGCAGATACCGCAGCTCTTTACCCGTACGAGCACGTCGATATCGCTCACCTTGGGAATGGGAATCTCTTCGAGCCTCATATCCTTGGCGGAATAAAAGACCTGGGCTTTCATTTTTCCGGTCATCTCATTTCTCCTTATAGCGGGTCTTGTCAATAGCCGTACTTGGCAACCAGCACATCCATGAATGCCTTTGCCGGAGCCGTCGCCTCGAGGGCGTTGGACCAGAAGCAAAGATCGATGGGCCACCACTCCCCGTTGTAGCCGGAGGCGAGAATGGCTTTGGTGATCTCATCAAAATCAAGCACGCCCTGTCCGAAAGGTGCATGGGTGCTCGTCTCGTCGCCATGCAGGGTTCCATCGGAATCGATGAAATGAACCGCTCCGATTTTTCCGGTAAGCATGTGGGCGAACTGTACTACGCCACCCGGAAGGGTTTCCCGTTTTCCAAGCTGCCGCGAGCCCATGACACCGCACATGAAAGCGTGGCATGCATCAAACATGATGGAGAAATTCGGATGGTCAACCTTGTACACCATGTTGACAACTTCGCTGGGTTTGTTGAAGAAGAACCCGGGCTCGAATTCCCATACCAGCTTTATACCCGCTTTCTGGCACAATTCGGCGGATTCGCGCCATCGTTCGGCGACTGTGGAGAAACAGGTGTCGTAGCTCATGCCACCGGGGATGGCCGTGGGCGGGTCGACAGCGTCTACACGAAGGTTGGGAATCCCCATCACCTTGCACATCTCAATATGCCCCTTCACCGTATCCAGGTAAACCTGTTTTGTGGAAGTTGCGGGAGAGGGGAATGGAGCGGCTACGCCGGAGAAACCCATGCCCGCATCGTTCACCAGTTTCCTTATGCTCTTCCATTCTTCAGGGGTATTCTTCTCCAGATGCGGGGGGAAAGCACCAAATTCAATACCGTCGAATTTATATTCCTTGAGCCGTTTCACGACCTCGACGAAGGGAATCGGCTTGTCCGCATACCCGCCCCAGATGTAAGCCCATGTTCCGACAGAAATTTTCTTCTTGCTCATCTTGTCCTCCTAAAAAATTGGTAAAGCGCGCGGATGTTCATGAACGGATGCCCTTCCAGTCGCCGTACTTTTTAATCCGCGGAATATCCAGATTGATGTCAGGTCCAAAAAATTTGATGATCATGAGATCATCGGTTCCGGTATTTTCTATTACCACTGGTACGGTCGCTTTTGCATGGGTGATCAGTAGTTCGTCCTTGCTGAAATCTCCTGCGGCTATTTCGATACCGTCGAAGCGTCCCTTGCCGCGCCAGACCAGAATGTTGTAAACGCCCTTATCGACACTGTTAAATTTCTGTCCCGACTTGACGATCATCTTCTTGCCGCTGAACTTTGTCGTGTTGTAGTAGATCCACTGTTCCGATCCACCAAGTTGCTTTGGGTCGGAAACCGGTTGGGGTGACGTATGCCTGTTTTCGTAGAAATAGGGATCGCCCGAAAGTTCCCAATCCACCTGGTCCAAGACCGCCTGTTCACCCTTGGCTTTCCGGTCCGCGGGGAGAACATCCTTGAACAGCAATTCCTTGGAAATGATCTTGCCCGCATTGAGTGCCTGCAGCATGGCGAACACGTCGGAGTCTTCCTGCAACTCGATGGTCAATGCCGTACCCGGTGCATGCAGTCCACCGGCTGGAAGATGGAAGCCTTCATCCGGCACGTTTAGATATGCACGGGAATGGCGCAGTATGAGATCATTCTTCCATTCCGTCAGATAGGGCAGAAGTATGTCGAACTGTCTGTTCTCCACGATGGACGGGTGTACACCAAAGAATGTTTCCGGGTGCGGTCCCATGTCGACACCCTCGGGGAAATAATAAGCCTCTTCCTTGGAATTCTTTCCTTGCTTAGCCATGTCGGCCTGGCTCTGGTGAAGATGGTAGGGGATACGGGCGGCAAAATCGTAGATCTTCGCCAACCTGCCCAATCCTTTGTGGGTCTTCGCGTATTCAGCACCCATGATCAAATCGCCCGCGGCATCCACAGCATCCCGGAGCGTGATTCCCGCCCCGGCTATGTAGGAGAGGCCTTCATCTGGAGGGCTCAGCCTATTGTCTGCTTTCGTCGTCGAGCCGATCCAACGTTCGCAGATTGAACCACGCTCGCCAACATCGTACTCGCTTTCTTTCAGACCAAGACGATGACCTGCCGGTAGAAAGTCTCGCGCTACCCATGCCGGATCAAGCCTGAGGATTCCGTTGTTCTTACCGAGTACGCCCTCGACCTTATCTCTAATCGCACTCATCGTCCCTGTCTCCTTTTCTATGATTAACCAGCTGGTTATAAACCGGATCCGGCAAGGGCTCGTCCTATGGCAAGCCCTTGCCGCTTTTTATTATTTCTTTTCCAGATATGCCTTCACTTTGGCATCGAAATCATCGAACTGTTTTTTGTTCTTCACATAGCCTTCCTCGTAATACGCGAGGTCCCACTTGAATTTATTCGCCGCACGGGCGTTCAGGTAATTCTGGGTGTTCCACGGAATCGCTTGGTCGACATTGTCTTTAGTCAGTACCGCGAAGGGCATGATCTGCAGATATTTCTCGAATTTCTGCTTATTGAAGTAGCGGACAATCTGCTGTACGCAAAGGTCAGCGTTGAGTGAAGGCGGATTCGGCACGGTTGCGGCCATCTTGCCATCCTTCATCCATTGCCAAGCCTCTTCCTTGCCATTGTTGGAGACTATGATTTTTCCCTTGACGTTGAGCTCGTCGAACACCTGCATGACACCTGCTGCGGTCTCTTCGTTGGCGGCGAAGACTACATCAAAAGGCCTGCCGGAGGCGATGAGATCCTGGGTGATCGGAATCGCGAGGGTCCGCTGCCATTCCGCGCTCTTCAGCAGGGTCGCTGTTCCCATGTTAGCCTCATCAAGGGCAAGCTGGAATCCAACAAGCTCGCCTTCGGCAGGTCCTTGTCCAAGGAATCCGGGAATGTTCACGCAGATGGCTTTTGGATAATTCTGCGCTACCCACTGGCCAATCTTATAGCCCATGATGACGAAGTTGTCGGTTACATGGCCGGTGAGTTCCGTCCCGGGTTGCAGGTCGGGTTTGCCCGCGATGAAAAAAATCGGCACCTTGGCGTCGTTGGCAGCCTTGATGGAGGCTGAACTTCCGGCGGCACCAGCGGTGATGACCGCGATCGCATCGACACCCTTGGAGATCATGTCCTGGACATTGGCCAATTCCTTCTCGGGCTTGTAGTCGGAATTGACTTCCGTAACGGACATCTCGTACAGTCCGGCAACCGCTTTCAGGGTCTGGCCAAACTGCGCATAATAATCATCCGGACCGGCATTTATGAAGCCGATCTTCTTGCCCTTCGTCGATGCCGTAGCGAGGGAGCCCGCTGCGCTCTGCTTTTCGGCACCTGGCTGGCTCCACACGATAGACGTGGAAACAACAGCAGCCACCAATGCGAACATCAGTACTCTTTTCATTACCTTCACCTCCTGAAGAAATAGCCGCCCTATGGGCAACTTTTAAAAACAATACTTTAGTGCTGCCTTCGTCAGGCAGTCTTCTTATTCACCACCACAGGCTTTCCCTTGACGTTGCCCTTAACCGAGGCTGAATTGACTATGCTCATGTACATCAGCAACACGGATACGATAATGAGGATGCCGCGCATGATGTATTGCCAGTGCGGAGCCACACCCAGGATGTTGAGGGCATTGGATATGAAACCCAACAGCAGCACGCCGATGAGGGTTCCTATTATGTTTCCCTTTCCGCCACTGAGCGCCGTGCCACCGACAACAACAGCGGCGATGACTTCAATCTCCTTGCCTTCGCCCATAAGGGGGTTCCCCGTACCCATCCTCGACAATGAGGACATGCTGGCGATGGCGATGAATAATCCGTTTATGGCGTAGAGAAGCAGCTTGAAGTTTTTGACATTGATGCCTGCCAGATATGCGGCACTCTCGTTTCCGCCAACTGCATACACTGTCCGCCCGAATTTGGTGTACTTGAGAATCAGGTACATGATGATGACCAGAATTACCAGGATGATGACTGGCATGCCCAATCTGAAGTTTTCCGTCAGGTTGATGTAGGACCGGCCGAGGAAGCTGAATTTTCCTTCGATTGTTATTTCCCTGCCGTTGGTTATCAGGTAGGTAAAACCCTTGTAGATGCTCATGAAACCCAGGGACACAATAAAAGGCTCCAGCTTGGTACGGGAAATTATCAGCCCCATCAATAGCTGGAACAGCACTGCGAGTACAACGCCAAAAATAGCTACCTGCCAACTGCCCCAACCCACGTTCTTCATCATGAACGCCATGGCCGTTCCCAGGAAGCACATCATCTGGCCTATCGAAAGGTCGATACCTCCGGATATCATCACCAAGGTCATGCTTATGGCCAGCATTCCTGTTATGGAAATCTGCATCAGTACGTTGGCGATATTCATGGGTTTCAGGAACGCCACTTTGGAGATGTTCGAGCCCCTGACGAAAAAAAGCTCCACGAGGTAGACCGCGATTATGGCCAACACAAGCACGAAAAACATTGGTGCGTTTTCGTGCTTGAAAAGTCTTCCGGTTTTCATCTTTCATTACCTCCCAGGGTCTCATTGGCTCCGATGGAGTGCTTCAGGATGTTTTCTTCGCTGATGTCGTCTTTTTGTACTTCCGCGACCAGCGTGCCGTTACGCATCACCATAATCCTGTCGCTCATGGCGATAAGTTCCGGCATGTCGGAAGAAATCATGATGACAGCCTTCTTCTGCTCCAGCAGATTCACGATTATTTTATAAATCTCTTCTTTTGCACCGACATCGATACCCCGCGTGGGCTCATCAAAAATGAATATGCCGGCTTCAGTGGCGAACCATTTGGCCAGAACAACTTTCTGTTGGTTCCCGCCAGAGAGGAACATGGCCAATTGGTACACTCCGGGCGTGGCTATGTTCAGCGCATCGATGTAATGCTTGGAGACTTTGTAATCTTCCCGTGGCCAGGCGAATGGCGTCTTTGTTTGCGAGTAGCTGGCGATGGCGATATTCTTGTCCAACGCATGCCTTAAAAACAATCCGGTTGCCTGACGGTTCTCGGTGATGAAGCACATTTTGTTCTTGATGGCCGACAAGGGAGTCCTCATCCTTACAGGCTTACCCTTGATCAGGATTTCGCCGGATTCCGCTTTCTTGACACCAAACAACAGCTCGGCGAGTTCGGTACGACCGGACCCTATCATGCCGGAAATACCCAATACCTCCCCTTCGCGAACGGTCAGGGAAATATTGTTGACGCCATTGCCGCTCAGGTTGACCGCCTCGAAAATGACGTCCCCTATGGGTACTTTCTTTCGTTGATAAAAGAGCGAGACATCGCGACCTACCATGTCGTGAATCAGCTTCTGTTCTGTCAGGCCTTTGATGTCATAGGTGTTTACTTTCTGTCCATCCCTGATCACCGTCACCCGCTGTGCAATCTTGAAGACCTCTTCCAGGTGGTGGGAAATGTAAATGATGCTTAATCCATTGGCAGCCAATTTTTTGATGATGCCCATGAGGTGGTCTATTTCCATCTGGCTGAAGGAGGCGGTTGGTTCGTCCAGGATGATGACCTTGGATTCCTGGACGAGGGCCTTGGCAATCTCGACAGTCTTCTGCGCTCCGCTTCCCAGTCGGCCTACAATGTCGAAGGGAGAAATGGATGCGTGCAGGTAGTCGAGAATTTCCTTGGTCTTTTCGACCATTTTCTTTTCATCGATGACCAGCCCCTTCATGATCTGATTTCCGGCGTATAGGTTCTCGACCACATTCAGCAGGGGAAACAGGTTATGCTCCTGGTAAATGGTCTGGATACCCATTCTCATGGCCGTATGGGGATTCATGCTCTCGGTCTTTTTTCCGTCGAAATAGATATCGCCCCTGTCGGGGGAATACGCTCCGGAGAGCATCTTTATCAGCGTCGACTTGCCCGCCCCGTTCTCACCACAGATGCAGTGTATTTCGCCCCTTCTCAGATCGAAGTCGAAGCCATCGAATACCGTCACGCCGGGGAACGATTTTGAGATGCCTTCCATCTTGAGTATCAATTCCTCAGACATCCGTTTACTCCTCTGATTATGCTTCCTTAACTCAATCCAGCAATTTGGAACCCAAGGTCTTCTTCAGGAAAACCAGGCTCCGTTTTGCCTGTTCTATGGTGCCGCACTCGACGCTCAGAAATAATTCCCTATCCACGGGTTCGAGTATGGATATGACCCGTTTCCAATCCACGACTCCATCCCCACAGGCACAACCGACGGGGGTCCCGGTTACTTTTCCGCGTTCGGATTCGCTCTGCTTCATATCGATATCTTTCGCATGCATGTGGTACACGTGGTCGCGTACTTTTTCGAGAGCCTCGTACGGATCCTCGACACCAGCCAGGTAGGCGTTTCCCGTGTCCCAGTTAACCTGGATCCACGGTGATTTAACAAGATTGACGATACGCATGAGGCCATCGGCCGTTTTGGTATAGATGCCGTGGGGTTCGATGCACAGATACACCTTATGCCTCGCGGCAACCTGCTCGGCCCTGGTCAGCGAATACCTCATGGCCTGATGGGCAAATTCATCATCCATCCAATCGGGCTTTACCATCTCATCGGTATTGACGAATTTGGCCCCGATCGCACTGGCCGTAATGATCGCTTTTGTCAGCCGGTCGACCGCGGCTTCCGGCTTCATGAGCGGGCTATGTCCACTAAGGCTCGGTGCCTTGACGCCATAGCGATCGCATATCTCTTTCATTAATAGCGGATCCTGCTCCATCGAGAAGGAATGGAAATAATTGACTTCGCTGAGGAGTTCCCACCCGGTATGCACCATGGGTTCTATATACTTGTAACCGAGCTCAGATGCGATCCTGACTCCGTCCTCGAAGCCCTTGTCGGCACTACGACAAAACTCCATATTCAACGCAATCCTGAACTTAGCCATTCCGTCCTCCTATAATACTTTACGCGACCACGCCTATGCCGGTCGTTGTCCTTTTTTCATCGTCGAATCCCTGATGATCAGCGTTGGTTCCATGGATATTTCCATATACTTGACCTCGCTGCCTTTCATGATCGTTATGAGTTTTTGGGTGCCCCTCTTGGCCATGAGCCGCTTGGGTTGGGAAATGGTAGTCAGGGAAGGCACAACCAATTTGGAAACGAGAACGTCGTCGTAACCCATGATCACAATATCATCCGGGATTTTAACGCCGTGATCCGCGAGTCTTTTCATGATCCCTATGGCCAGATAATCGTTGGATGCGAACACGGCATCGATTTCCATATTCAGAAATATCTTCGCACCCAGGTTATATCCCATGTCGATCTTTCCGTATTCTGATTTTTCAATAAACTCAATCAGGTGGTGGCTATCCAAGCCATACTCATTCAGTGCCAAAACGAAACCCTCGTGCCTGGATTCCAGCGCCGTATTATACAGGGGCTCGCTGGCGAAACAAATCCGCCTGGCGCCGATACTGTACAGATGCTCGACGGCCAACTTGCTTCCATGAACGTTATTGATCTCTACGGACGGAATCATTTTCTTCCCCGCAGTTGTCCTGTCATCTATGCACACCATGGGAATATCGAAATTGGCTATATCCCCGAAAATGGATTTATCCACCAAGCCATAGCACATGATGATGCCGGAAACGTTGTTCTGAATGAGCGTATTGATGTAGAGCTTTTCCAATTCCGGTTTGTAGAACGTATTGCAAAGGAAGGTGAAATAGCCATTCTCGCGGAGCGTCTGTTCCACTTCCTTGGCGATTTCGGAATAGTAACCATTTTCTATATCCGGTATCAGCATACCTACCGTATTCGTCTTGTTTTGCTTAAGGCTTTTTGCCAGTGCGTTGGGAACATAGCCAAGCTCCCTTATGGCTTTTTGTACTTTTTCAAAAACCTCATCCGTAACCTGAGAGGTTCCATTTATGACATTGGATACCGTGGGTTGGGAAACGCCTGCCAATTTGGCGACATCTTTCATGGTTACATGGCGCTTCATCGCAATCTCCGGTACCTTCGGCGTGTCGGGCGCATCTGAATTAGGGCGACCGATACAGGACTACTTATATTCACTTATACGTATAATATCCCATAATAACTGTTTGTCAAGAAAAAAATGGCCATCAGGGTTTCCCCCGACGGCCCTGTCATCTGCCCGGACAGGAACCCGGCACCAGGCCGGATTCCCATGCGGTAACGCTTATTTGTAGTCCGGATTCTCGCGGAACACGGCGTCGTTGA
>Ga0172379_10006561_pt1 | contig 15499 bp, 15 predicted proteins | sample GrowelOW334metaG_FD_119756 | JGI IMG/M metagenome (GOLD analysis project Ga0172379, IMG submission 119756) | Groundwater microbial communities from an aquifer near a municipal landfill in Southern Ontario, Canada - Groundwater well OW334 metaG | ecosystem: Environmental > Aquatic > Deep...
CACTCCGGTTCGGTTCAAAGTAACATTAGTGACAACGGCAGCCACATCAGAGCTGTTGACGAAGTTGTATTCAGCCAAGTTAGCAATCGCTTGACCGGCAACAACAGCGGTTGAGGCTGGTGAAGTCGCGGACAAGGATACTGACATGGTGGTTCCAGCCGGGACGACGACGGTTGTACCGCCAGTGGTCGTGGTGGTCGTAGTACCGCCGACTTTATTCAAAGCCGAGCGAGTGATTGGACCAACATAACCAACAGCAGGGGTAATGCCGTTATCCTTTTGGAATTTTACAACGGCCGCCTTGGTAATAGCACCAAAGTAACCAGTAGCTGGGTTGACACCGATCATTTGCTGCAAAGCAGTAACGTCGGCACCACGGCTACCAACTTGTAAATCTTTAGCGAAAGTATAACCACCGGTAGTCGTAGTAGTCGTGGTGGTTGTTCCGGCAACAGCGGCGCGAGCGGCGGCTGCCTTGTCTGGTGAAATAACACCAGTAGCAATCAAGAGGTCAACCAATTGGGCCAAGGTCATCCCTTGAGCACCAACAGCTGAAACTCCGACACCAACAATCATGGTGAAAGCCATTGTCAAACCGACAGCGGCGGCAACCAATCTTGTGATTTTAGAATTTGATAACATGTTTTTGTAATAATAACTTAATAATCTCGATCTCCTTAACTAATAATTTTTAATAATGTGGAGCGAAATTATTTTTGCGTAAAAATTTCACGATTCCCTTTTTAAGAGTGACAAAAAAGTTTCGACAAAAACCGTTTTGTCTCGCGAACAATTTTTGTCGAAAGTTTGGTTAAAAACTTTCTTCAAAAATATCTTTAATCACAGTAAATAAAATTAACGAACTGTGATTGTTTTTCTACCACCAAAAGTGAGCTCATATTTTTGTCGGTCACATTTGCCACTCTCATTTGCGCGAACAAATAAAAATGAAACTTGACGAACAAGATCGACACGAGCCTGACTTGAGGAGTTAGCGAAGTGAAGGGGATTTTCTAGAATTGGCTAACCGGTGAGGAACAAAGTAAGTTCAGAAAAGTGTTTTAACGATTGCCTTTTTCACAAACGCAATCGACACAATATTCAATTGTCAAAGTTCGATCTAACAGAAATTACAGACCGTGTTGTCAGGCGGAAAATTTCGGTAGTGACAGTAATCATAGCAGATAAATCGGCCAAAGACTACTATCTCACACATTATACCCCACAATGGCTTATAATCGCAAAAGGGGGACCTGTGGATAACTATTTAATGGCAGAAAACCCTTGAAAAAGGGCTGAACAACTCATAAATAGTTATGGCTATATACTCTCATATTTGGGGTCAAAAGTCAATGAAAAAACGGGCGGTAAAAGAGGGCTAAAATTAGGGGGAATTGAAGAAAATCAAAATGAAAATATCAAAATGAAAAATGACCACGAAAAATAAAATAAGAATTTTATCTCGTGGCAGGCCTTGCAAAATTAAATATGAATTTCATCGCGGGGCAGGCTCCGTAAAATGTCCTATATCAGCGAATATTTACTCCACCGTCTCTCCCCTTCTTTTTTCAAAATTCCCTTGGCAACTAGGGCCAATAGTTCACGCTGAACAGTCTTTTCGGAGCAATCTTTAATCACGGCTAAAAAGTCCTTGATCGTTAGGACTTTGTCCTTTTTCAACATCGAGATAATAATCTCGGAACGATTCTGTTTAGTTCCAAAAGTCATAGTATTATCAAGGACAGTCTTGTCCTTTTGTCTGATATGTCCTTTATGACTTAGACTGCCCAGACCCTGACTCGACTTGAGAGTGATATCCGGCGAATTATTCGCCGAGCTTGAAATTAAATTATTGAATTGGGGCAATGGATAAGAGGTTTGATCCTGTACTGGCGCAAAAAAGTCTTTGGCCAAAATCGAACCGTAGCCGGCCTTAAAATTTTCCTCATTATTTTTTACCAAAGCAATAACGGCCTCAAATTCGTTCTTGAGCAAATCATAGTTCATCGGGGTGATGAGATTACCAGCGCGGGCGATTTCAATATAAGAAATCAGTCTCATCGATAAATGAACAAAGTGATCGAGCGCCGCCAGACGTTCCGCCGTGTTGGAACTCAAGAAAAGGGCCGAGATGGAGATAAGATCAAGTCCCGCTTCTCGCAAAGAATGTCTCATGGGTTCTCGGTCATCGAAAAGATTGGAAAGGACATAGAGCGCCATTGAGAGACGTTCTGTCTTTTTATAAATATACAAAATATTCTTGTCTTTTAGTGAAGATAAATTGTCTTTGACTTCCCTCTCGGAACCGAGATCGCCATTCTGGGCTCTATCATTTAATTGTTTGTTTTGATTGTCCATATTAAAGGATAATTATAATTACGACTAAATATACTGTCTTTTATAAAAGTGTCGTTTAGAACCAAGAATTTGTCCCTTTGGTTTCTTCTGACCTTTTGACTGTCTTTTAAAAATTCTCCGTCTGAGATAACTACTTTATGTCCATTATATATCGGACAAAAGGGATTGCAAATTTTTTTCTTAGTTACGATACACTTTTTTTTATTTGTCATGCTGGTTCTGGTTATATTTTTGATTTTACTAACTTGTATTAGATCAAGTTGTTAGATACTGGATTCCCTCCGCCGGCTGGCGGATGCGCGGGAATGACCACGAAAAATAAAATAGGAATTTTATCTCGTGGCAGGCCGTGCAAAATGAAATAGGAATTTCATAAGCGGGGCTGGCGGTCCCTACGCGTGTGTTCCGCATTTAGTCTGCGTGTAGTCCGCGTCTTGAGTCGCTTGTGCCGAATCACTTTTTTTATGTTAAAATATAAAGATAATAGTCAGATTTGAAGCGACAGATTTTCAAAATTAAACTTAAATACAAAATGGCAAAACCAAGTAAAAAGAATAAAAAAAATCGGGATAATTTCAAAGAGGAAATCATTGAGATTGAGTCTTGGCTCAAGGAGGAAACCAAACAAACAATCTACGCGGTAATCTTTTTTGTCTTGGCTCTATTGTCAGTCCTGTCCTCTCTGCACTTTTCGGGCTTGGTCGGCGACAAAATCTACTCCAGTCTTTTCTATCTATTTGGTATCGGTTATTTTCTCTTACCTCTCTTATTTTTGATTTTAGGTTTTGTCTTTTTGCGACCGGAAAAAAAGCATTTCAATTTAATTAAGGCAATTTGTGCGACCGTCATCTTTTTGTCTGGTCTCGGCATTATTGATATCCTCTGGCTCGGCCAAGGCGGAAAAGTCGGCGGGCTACTCTCATACCCCTTGATCAAGCTTTTTGAATTTTGGACCAGTCTGATTATTCTCTTCGCCTTGATCGCCATCTCTTCACTTGTCTTGTTTGAAACCAAATTGACCCTCGACACTCTTTTCTTCTGGCGTCGTTTTAGGAAAGATGAGGGTGAGGAGGAATTTGAAGAAGACGAGGTTGAGATTGCTGGTCTGAAAGATGAGGATGAAGACGAAGCGGAAACTGAAAATACTGAAGAAGATGATGAGGACGAAAAAAAGAAAGTGGAGGAAGAAGCCAAAAGAGACGAGAAAAAGAAAAAACCGCTCAAGGGACTTCTTGGACTCGACAAGAAAACTGAGGAGTATGATTCCCTCTCGATCAAAGTCGGTCAAAACGCGACCAACCGCGCCTACATGCCACCACCACTCTCTATGCTCGAGAAAGACAAAGGCAAGCCCGTCGTCGGCGATATCAAGGCGAACGCCAACATCATCAAACGCACCCTGCAAAACTTTGGTATCGATGTGGAAATGGATGAAGTCTCGATCGGTCCGTCAATCACCCGTTATGCCTTGAAGCCAGCCGAAGGCGTTAAACTCTCCCGCATCGTTGCTCTCCAGAGTGACCTCTCGCTCGCACTCGCCGCCCACCCCATCCGTATCGAAGCCCCGATTCCTGGAAAATCACTCGTCGGTATCGAAATTCCAAACCAAATCAAAACCATGGTCGGGATGGCGACCTTGCTTGGTTCCGAAGAATATCAAAATTCTGATAAACCCCTTCTGGTATCGCTTGGCAAAGGTATTTCCGGTAAAGCCCATTTCACCAACTTGGCCAAAATGCCCCACTGCCTCATCGCGGGGACGACCGGCTCCGGTAAATCCGTCACTATTCACACCATCATCAATTCCCTCCTTTTCCGCAATTCACCGACTAGTTTAAAATTTATTATGATCGATCCCAAGCGCGTCGAGCTGACTCTCTATAACAAAATTCCTCACCTACTCACCCCCGTCATTACCGATGCCAAAAAGACGATTCTCGCTCTCAAGTGGGCGGCCAAAGAAATGGATCGCCGTTATGACATTTTGGAAGCGGAAGCCGTGAAGGATATCGATTCCTATCACAAAAATGTCTTGGCGCCGGAAATGGAAAAAATCACCGAGCTCCAAAAGAGTGGCGACTACGATCCCGCCAAACACAAACTGCCGGAGGTGATGCCTTATATTGTCATTATTATCGATGAGTTGGCGGATATCATGCTCACCTATCCGCGCGAGCTTGAAGCGGCGATTGTCCGCCTCGCTCAAATGTCTCGCGCCGTCGGTATTCACTTGATTCTTTCGACCCAAAGACCATCGGTCAACGTCATTACCGGTCTCATCAAGGCGAACATTCCGTCTCGTATTGCGCTTCAGGTCGCTTCCCAAGTCGATTCCCGCACCATTCTTGATGCCGCCGGGGCGGAAAAACTGCTGGGCGCCGGTGATATGCTCTACCTCGGTGGTGAAATGTCCAAGCCAGTCCGTATTCAATCCGCCTACATTTCCGAAACCGAAGTCAAAAAAGTGGTCAAATATTTAGCTGACAGTTTTGCTGATGAAATTCCCGGTGAAGTCGATATGACGAGTAATCTCCCCGACAAGAATGTGATGTTCGAGTCCATGATCGGTAATGAAGATCCTGATGAAGACGACCTTTACGAAACCGCTAAAGAAGAAGTGATCAAGGCCGGCAAAGCTTCGACTTCATACATTCAAAGAAAGTTGCGTGTCGGCTATGCCCGAGCCGCGCGCCTGATGGATATTCTGGAACAAAAAGGCGTCATTGGTCCCGCTGATGGCTCGCGTCCAAGAGAAGTGATTAACGGTGGCGCCGATGAGACTGGTACGACGCCAATGCCAAATGAGGAAGAAAGGGTGCAAGGTAAAGATCCCTATTCCGACAAAATAGATACTGATTTTAAAGAAGATGCAGAAGAAGTAAAAGAAGATGATGACAATCAATCTGGTTCAAAATTGAGTGCCGACGAGGATGAAGGCGAAGAAATCCCCATCAAGAAAACTTATCTTTACTAATTTACTTTCTAGTCTTAAACTGCCATGACCCAAAGTCGCGAACGCACAAAATTCTGGTTGAAATTTTCGCTCCTTACTTTTCTGGTTTTAGTGATTTTGGGTTATAGTCTCTTTCAGGCCCAGAAAATCTTTAATGGTCCGCAAATTCAAATTACCTCTCCAGAAAACGGTCTTACCTATTCTCAATCACTGATCGCCGTTGCTGGCACTTCCCAAAATATTACCCGCCTCCGTCTCAATGAAAAAGAAATTTCCAAAGATGAACAAGGCGATTTTTCCGAAAAACTTTTATTGTCCTATGGCTACAACATTATAAAAGTGGAAGGCTGGGACCGGTTTGGGCGCCAGACCGAAAAGATCCTTGAGGTAGTTTACAAATGAAATTTTATGGTAAAATAAGAGGAGCGATAGTTCTCTCGACTGAAACATTTATCAATTTATTTATACTTCCCTATTTTGGGAGTTAACACAAAACATGGCTTTCAAAAAACCCGCTAAAGAAAAAGAATTAAAGACGATGGGTGTCAGTAAAATCGAAGATACCCTCAAAGAAATTCGCACCAAATTCGGTGACGAAGCGATTATGAAATTGGGTGAAAAACCGCGCGTCGACGTCAATGCGATCTCGACGGGCTCAATCGGTCTCGATGCCGCGCTTGGTGTCGGTGGCCTGCCCCGTGGCCGTATCATTGAAATTTTTGGACCGGAATCTTCCGGTAAGACGACCCTTTCCCTTCATGTTATTGCCGAAGCCCAAAAAGCGGGCGGACTCTGTGCCTTCATCGATGCCGAACATGCCATGGATCCGGAATACACCAAAAGACTGGGGGTTAAAATTGACGAGCTACTCATTTCTCAACCCGACACTGGTGAGCAAGCTCTCGAGATCGTTGAGTCCCTCGTCCGCTCGGGCAAAATGGATGTCATTGTCATCGACTCCGTCGCGGCGCTGACCCCCAAAGATGAAATTGAAGGTGATATGGGTCAGGCTCATGTCGGCAAGCAAGCCCGCCTTATGTCTCAAGCCCTCCGTAAACTGACCGCGATTGTCGCCCGTTCCAAAACGATTGTCATTTTCATCAACCAGATCCGCATGCAAATTGGCGTCATGTTTGGCAATCCGGAGACCACTCCTGGTGGCAAGGCTTTGAAATTTTATACTTCCGTCCGCTTGGACATCCGCCGTATTGCCCAGATTAAAAAAGGTGAAGAAATTATGGGTGGACGTATTCGGGTCAAAGTCGTCAAAAATAAAGTGGCCGCGCCATTTAAGCAAACCGAATTTGATCTGATGTATAATGAAGGTATCTCCCGCGAAGGTGAAATCATTGCCTTGGGCGAAAAAATGGAAATCATCAAGAAGAGCGGGACTTCGTATGAATATGGTGAAAGCAAACTCGGCCGTGGTTATGATGCCACCCGCCAATTTCTAAAGGAAAATCCAGAGTTGACCGATGCGATTTTGAAAGAAATTCGCGCCAAGTTAAAAGAAATTTAAAATGAATTTTGATCGACCGACTATAACTGAACAGCCAACACCTCAAGAAAACCTAGAAGAACTGGAGTTGCGTCTTTTGGCGGAACAGACCGAGACAGTTGCCCATTATGAAGTCGCGTTCAAGGATTTTTTTGAGCAACTGGGAGATCACAGTGAAGCCGCAGTCAAAAAAGGTTTTGAAACCTTAGTAACCGAGAAAAACTTATTTACCGGAGGTGAAACCAAAGAAGGTCAAGAGACAGCTCAAAGAATTAAGACTGAAACTTTGGAAGAAGTCTTGCGATTATTAAAACAAGAGAAAAGAAAGAGAAATTTGAATTAAAGGTAAAAAAGATAAACCCCCGCACGCGAAGCGTGCGGGGGTTTTGGTTTGTCTTCTTCCCCTCGAATTCTTCTTTACAGAACGCCAAAAATCGGCTAGAATTCCCCTGTTACCAATAAAAACAACTATTATGAGCATGCTCGAATATAATGAGGCCGTTGAGAGAAAATACATCATGTTGGATGGCCAACCCTACGAAGTTTTGACTTCCCATGTCTTTCGTAAACAGCAACGCAAGCCAGTGAATGCCACCAAACTCAAGAACCTCGTGACCGGTAAGGTTGCCGAGCATTCTTTTCATCAAGCCGAAAAGATTGAAGAAGCCAATATTTCGAGCCGTGAAGCCAAGTATCTTTACACCAACAAAGGCGAGTTTTGGTTTTGTGACCCCAAGGATCCGAGCAAGCGTTTTATGATCTCCGGCGACATTTTGGGCACTCCCGCCAAATTCCTTAGACCGAATTCAATGATTTCCTCACTGATCTGGCTTCCAGGGGACGCTGATGAAGATGAAGAAGGACGAATTATTGGTGTTAAAATGCCAATCAAAGCCGAACTCATCGTCAAGGAAGCCCCACCAGCCGTCAAAGGTGATACCGCTACCTCTGGCACCAAACAAATCACTCTTGAGACCGGCGCCATCGTCAATGCTCCCCTTTTCGTCAATCCAGGTGATGTTGTGAGTATCAATACCGAAACGGGACAGTATGTGGAAAGAGTGACAAAATAACCGTTTCCTTCTTTGACTGTCATTTCCGGCTTGATCGGGAATCCAGTGGTAAATCTCATCACTCAATTACTTTCACTGCGAATTGTTTTACAAATAAACTCTGGTTTTCGAAATCAGTTAGATTAGAAACATCCTACTGGATCCCCTCCGCCTCCGACCAGTTGGCGGATGGCGGATGCGCGGGGATGACAATACACAAAACCCCCGCGAACTTTCGTTCGCGGGGGTTTTGGTTTTCACTTAGTCCTATCTCGACACAAATGGCAACAAGGCCATAAAACGAGCGCGTTTGACCGCTTCGGCCAACTTGCGTTGATTCTTGGTGTTGACACCGGTGCGCTTACTTGAGAGCAAGCGACCATGGGGATTCAAAAACTTTTTCAAGATGTCCAAATCCTTGTAGTCAATGTGCTTGATATTATTCTGTGAAAAATAACATTGCTTGGTCATATATTTTATTGACGAGTGGAGGCTGGTTTACCCAGCTCCAATTTTACTAATAAATTAACTCAATTCTGTCTTGCCCTACTATTCAGACCCAATCTAACATCTAAATTTGTTCCGTGAAATTGGGGCTGGGTAAGGTTTGGCAACGATATTTTTCTCGCCCGCTGGCAGAAAAAACTATCGGCCAATTCACTTAAAACGGAATATCCTCTGGGTTGATCTCTTCCGCTGGATATTCAATCGTATCTAGATTCTCGGCCTTGCTCGCGCCTTTACTGCCAGAGACGGGGTTGCTATCAGTCTGAGCTTCCCCACCAGTTGAGGCACCGCCATAAGTTGACGCGCCACCAGTCGGCGTGCCACTTGGACCGAATTGGAAATTATCAATAACGATTTCTGTGCGGGATTTTTTAACGCCAGTCTCTTTGTCATCCCAACTGCGAGTCTGTAATCGTCCTTCCACAAAAATTGCTCTTCCTTTCTTTAGATACTGAGCGATCACTTCGGCTTGCTTCCCAAAAGAAACAATATTGTGATATTCAGTGCTATCTTGCTTCACGCCGTTCTTGTCTTTCCAAGTACGGTTCGTCGCAATTCCAAAAGAAGTCACTTTGACTCCCGAGGGCAGAGCCTTGAGCTCAGGATCCCGGGTCAAATTACCGTAAAGAAATGCTTTGTTAAGATACATCCTCAGTGAAATTTCAAATTGCTTTTTATCGCTAAAACTTGATCTGAAATTTATTTAGCTAGTAAAAGAACTTTCTTTATTCCAAGTGAACCATGGTTCACTTGGAATCGTGAACACTTAGCTTACAATTACTCTTTGATCAGGTCGTCGATGGATTTGTCAATTTCCTCTACCGTCGCGGTCGTTACCTTCTCTTCTTTAACTTTCATCGGCTTCTTTTTGGTCGTGTCTTCCACGGTGACCAACTTACCGCCGTAAAGTGTATTCTCGCGCACCGTTTTGATTAAAAGATAGCGCAAAACATTTTCTAGGCCGTCGAGCTTCTTCTTGAGTCCGGGTACCGCCTCGGTCTCGATTTCAAACTTGATCCAGCCAAAGTAGGCTTTATCAAACTTGCGGCGCAAACCGCCCGTGGCCTTACTGATTGAGTAAGCCAAATTGGTCAGTTTTGGAGCGTCTTCGGCGATGATTTCCGCCTTAACGTCAGACAATAACGCCTTCACAGTCTCAACTTCTTTGGGCACATTTTCTTCGGCAATCGAAGACACAATGTGATAACCAATCTCGTAGACCTGTGAGTGTTCTGATTTCTCTTCCATTTGTTTATATTTTTATTATTAAAACCAGCTCAAAACCACACCTAATAGTCGCAAACTGGTATTTGAAGATTAACACAAGAGTGGGTCATTTGCAAGAAAAAACCGCTGCCTCCCATAGTGGCGGTTTTGTCGTCCACGATCGGTTCAAACTACGATGGAGGAGCATCTGGTGGGATGATACTGATCTGACCAGTCTCGAGACAAAGAGCAATACCTTGTCCCTTTTTGAGTTCCACGCAACGGAATCCGCCCCAAGTCGTAGCCACCGAGTGGATGAAGCCGGACGGCGCCTTGAAATGACCGACGGTCACCAGAAGCCGGTGTCCATCTGTTACCAACGCCTCAATTTCCGGCTTGAACTGAGTTCCATCATAGAACTCGTCATTTTCCAGCGAGCGAAGAAAAACAATCGGGTCGACGTTCAAGACCTGGGCGATAATCTTCGCCGTTTGCTTGGCTCGTTCGAGAGTTGAGGCAACAATCAACGCTTCCTCAACCCCAACGGGGGGGGGTACAAAGCTCTTTGATCGTCTGTCCAAGGAGCTGGGCTTGTTGAATGCCCTTTTCGGTCAGTCCTCCATGGCTCGACAGGTAATCTCCGTGTCGAACGGCCACGATCTTTCTGAGATTTCTCATTTCAGTTTTTCCTTCCTCTATTTTGAACCAACACTAGAAAGAACCCTACATTAAGAGTATTCTTGGTTAAGATTTTTGTCAATTATTCGTTTTAACCTATTTTCAAAGGTCGAATACTCTCCTCGCATTCTCGAGTAAAGCCAGTCGAACCGTCTCCAGACTTTCCCCGCGAATTTCCGCGAGCTTTTTATAAACCTCAATCACATAGACGGGTTCATTGCGTTTGCCTCGATACGGTATTGGGGCCACAAAGGGTGCGTCAGTCTCGGCTTGAAGGGCGGAGAGTGGCACATTTTTGATCACTTCATCATAATTACGGGCAAAAGTGATGACACCGGTAAAAGAAATGGTAAAACCCAGTTCAATGAATTTTCGCGCCCAATCAAGGCTTCCGGCAAAGAAGTGAAGGTTGCCCCGCACCTGTCCTGCGAAGGTTTTCAGTAGATTGTAAGCGTCTTCATAGGCCTCCCCCTTAACTTCCCCATCACGCAAATGAAGCATCAAGGGTTTGTTGTGTTTAAGGGCAAAGGCAATCTGTTTTTGGAATTCGGACTTTTGACGGGATTTTTCTATGGAAATAAATTCGTCCAAGGACTCTCCTTTCCCCGTCGCAACGCTTCTCCTTAAGGAAAGACCTTGTTCGAATTTCTGAGATAGAGAAAAATAATCGAGCCCGCATTCGCCGATGGCTACCACTTTTGGACTTGTGACCAAGATTTCAAAATCACTTTCGTCAAAAGGTTGGCCGTGACCATCATCGGGGTGAATACCAACACAAGCAAAAACATCGTCGTTTTCTTTGGCAACCTGCAAAGCATCTTTGGAATTGGCATAGTTTGACCCAACGGCAATCGTCGCGACTTCCAAGTCCTTCATTCTCTTCAAAACTTCCGTCTGATCCGCGCCATAATCTTCAAAACCCAAATGTGAATGAATATCAATAAATTTCATGCGGTAATTTTAACCTAGAACTGCTGATTTGACAAACTTTCGCTCAGCTGGTATATTCTTGATGGAACATTTCCCCGAAACAATCAAACAAATAGGAGAAAAATCACAGATGAATAACCTCGCAAGTTTTGTCATGGTATTCCTTCTTCTGGCCTCAATCTCATTTTCCGCAATCGCAATCAATCAGAATATCAGGAATCAAACCGCGGCCATCAAAGAACAAACCAAGATGATCGACCTCCAGACCCGCGTCCTCAACCCATGCGATCGCGACTGGGCAAAGTGTCGACATCGACGCCTTGACCAAGAGTCTCGAAGCTGAACCCAAACCAGTCCACTGAGCAGAAGGATTGAACAATGCACAGAAGAATCGATATCGTCGTTCTAGGGACAACACTAAGTGTAGGTGTCCGCGCTGATTGTGACGGCCCCATCTGCAAGGTTTTCAGTGAGGAGGTTCAGGACGGTTTTTCCAGGGGGCAATTGGTCCTGGTCGATCACTTCAACCATCAGATCGACCCCGATTCCCCGATTTGTCTTCTCAAGTCTGATGTCGACAGACTCTTTGTCCGTCTGGCCTGAAACCAAACCGAAACCGTGCGTGCCACCCTGGCCGCACGGTTTTTCTTTTGTCTATAACGATCCCCCTCCCCGACTGTCATTCCCGCGCATCCGCCAGCTGGCGGAGGGAATCCAGTAAAATGTTTCTAAATTAACTGATTTTGTAGGACAGAGTTTGTCGATAAAACAACTCGAAGTGAAGATATTTTAGTAATGAGATTTACCACTGGATTCTCCTGCCCGCAGTGCTACAGCGTTGCAGGCGGGCGCCTGCGCGGGAATGACAGAAAACTAGAAGGCAGTTTCGACTCTACTCCTTTCTCAAAAACAATGGTGTCGCCGGAGCTTTATTCGTCTCAATTAAACTTTGAATCTTTTTCGCGGTCTCTGGCATTATCGGTAACAACAAACAACTGATTGCGTTGAGATCAACAACTAAATCTTTAATAATCTCAACCCCTTTCTCCCTGTCCACCTTGATCAATTTGAATGGCTGACTGGTTTGGATTTTGGCATCCACCGTCGCGATTTTCTGCCAAACCAGATCTAGCGCCTTTTGAATATTATATTGTCCCATCGCGTCATCAAATTCCTTCAAGGTGAAACCTCGGACCACAGCTACTGGTTCCGACAAATTCGTCTCCGCCATTTTCATGATCCGACTCACCAAGTTACCCAAGCCATTGGCGAGGTTGGCATTATAGGCGTCTTTAAATTTCTCCAATGTAATATCACCGTCTTCAAAAGCCGAAACCTCGCGCGCGAGATAATAACGTAGGGCGTCCTTGCCATATTCTTCAATCAAGGCTCGAGGATCGATCACATTGCCAATCGATTTTGACATCTTTTGTCCGCCTGAAGTAATAAAACCATGAACCAATAAGGCTTTTGGTAGCGGTAAACCTGCCGAAATAAGCATCGCTGGCCAGATCGCAGCATGAAAACGTAGAATATCTTTACCTAGTACCTGCAAATCAGCCGGCCAGAACTTTTTAAATAAGCCATCATTTGTGGAACCATAACCCAAGGCCGAAATATAATTAACCAAGGCATCACACCAAACATAAATCACTTGCGAGGGGTCGCCAGGCACGGGGATACCGTGAGGCACATTTTGACTTGGCCGCGAAAAACTTACGTCCTGTAAGCCACGATCGAGTAGAGCCAAAATTTCATTCCGCCTCGCACCCGGGACTACCAACAGTTCATTACTCTTAATTTTATCTTTAATTGCTAGCGTATATTTCGACAATCTAAAAAAATAGTTCTCCTCTTTAATCTTGTCCGGCACAATGCCATGGAGTGGACATTTACCATCAATTAAATCTTTTTCCGTGTAGAAGGTCTCGCAATTCGGACAATATAGACCGTCGTACGAAGACAAATAAATATCCCCCGCTTCAACCAATTTATTCCACAAAGCAATGGCACCCGGCCAATGTTTTTGTTTGTCTGTTGTCTGAATAAACTGATCAATCGAAATATCTAAGTCCAGATACAACTTTTTGAATCCGCTAGTGATTTCTGTCAGAAAATCCTGCAGCGTTTGTTTTTTCTCCTCAGCCGCCTTTATAACCTTACCCGTGTTTTCATCGGTGCCCGCCAAAAAATAGGTCTCTTCATTAATTAATTTATGGTAACGATTAAAAATATCACACAGGGTCATTGTGTAGGCATGCCCCATATGCAGATTGGCATTGGGATAAAAAATCGGACTCGTAATATAAAATCTTTTCGGTGGCGTCATAAAGTTCGTTTAGAAATTAAGAGTAATTAGATCAACACTTCCTTCGCCTTGTTTTTTGATTCCTGAATATCATCCAAATATTCCATAATCGCGGTCACAACTGGCACGGAAATAAGGAGGCCGAGGAAGCCAGCGACTTCCCAACCAACAAGCAGGGACAAGATGACCAAGATTGGTGAGACTCCGACAATCTTCTTCACCACGAGTGGATAGATCAAGTGATTTTCAAATTGCTGAATGATAATATAAAGTCCCGTCGCGACAATCGCGAGCGTGATCCCGCCCGAAGCGTAACCGAAAGCAATACCCGGAATCGCTGACAAGATCGGACCGAAAAGTGGAATGATTTCAAAGATAGCCGCTACAAAAGCGAGCATGAGCGCATTTTTGATACCAAGCACAGTGAGACCGAGGTAAACCAAGACACCGACTAGGACTGCCAAAAGTACCTGACCTTGCATCCACAGCCCAATTTTCTTTTGCGTTCTTTTCCAAAGTGAAATTACATAAGCCTCATTTTTGGCTGGAGCGAGCAAACGTAAAAACTTTTCAATTCCCCCTTCCTGCACCGCCAAGTAGAAAGACAGAACGACAATCAAAATGAAACCGAGTAGACTACCGAAGACACCGGAAACCGTGTTCACAAAACCACTCGGGAAGGAAGAAAAGACTTCGCGCACTTTATTAACAAAATTGATAATATTTGTGCCGTTACCCACAATATCCTCAGGCGCGTAATCTGCCATCACTGTCTCCGCCGGTGCCACCGTCTTTACGGCCGTTGTCTCTTTGGTCGTGGCGGCGGAAAAGGCGTCCATTACCAACTGTTGACCCTGGACCAAACCTTTTTCAAGGGTGCTCACTACTTTCTGTGACTGTTGTACTTCTGACTGGCTGACAGGTAATTTGGCGGGGACGGTTGAGAGAAAATTAGAAGTCTCATTCAGGAGCGACGGCACAAAGAAAAAGAAAATCCCGACAAAAGTCGTAAAAATGAGAGCGTAGGTGATAATAACCGCGGGGATGCGACCAACTTTGAATTTAGCAAACCACAAAGTCGCTGGTTCGATCGAGGACGCGACGACGACCGAAGTAAGGACAATCAAGACCAAATCACGCAAATAAAATAGCAAAGCAAAAAGTGCGACAATGATAATCGCCTTCACAATGGTCCCGGCACTAATATTAATCACAAAATTCTTTTCACCTTCTTTCATGCCTAAATCATAGCACTCATTTGGGTTTTAGAAAAGAATGTCACATGCGGAACATACGCGGAACTTTATCATCGACTATGCACTGACCCCGCCTTCGCCAAAAAGCTACGAACGGTCAAACGTGAACTTTTCTTTCGAGTATCGTTAAAGGTTCCTGACACCTTTTTCCAAGGTCTGACTATAGACTCAAAATATTCTTATTCTTAGCCCCAGACCAAGGTTTAACCTTGGTCTGGGGCTGTTCCCCCTCTCCCGTTCATTAATTCTGAATCATGCCTGCCCCGTAGTAAGTATTCTTATACTTTACTACGGGGGAATCATTAATCAAGTTTTCCAGAGGACGGTCCTATGTAAAACTAGAGTTTCGCAAAGATTTCTTCAAACACCTTCTCTTCCCCTTCACCCACCATGGCAATATTTAGTTTTTCTTTTTGGAAGATTTCTCCAGCCAGACGTTTGATGTCTTCAGCTTTTACTTTCAAAATTTCTTTTCGCAAATCAGTCGGCAGTTTCAAATTTTTATGTAGGATTTCCTGTCCACCATAAAATTCAGCCAAATCGTCCGAGGACTCCAAGCCTAGCGCCAGCCCGCCGAGTAAATGTTTTTTGGCTTTATCGAGTTCGGCTTTTGGTACCAATTCCTTTTTTAATTTAATTAATTCCGCAAGCACCGCCTCCGTCGCCTCTTTGATCCGAGATCTATCCAGTCCCGCGGCCACCGACAAGACCCCACGATCGATGAGCGTGTCATTCGACAAATGAACATAGTAA
>Ga0172379_10006562_pt1 | contig 15498 bp, 10 predicted proteins | sample GrowelOW334metaG_FD_119756 | JGI IMG/M metagenome (GOLD analysis project Ga0172379, IMG submission 119756) | Groundwater microbial communities from an aquifer near a municipal landfill in Southern Ontario, Canada - Groundwater well OW334 metaG | ecosystem: Environmental > Aquatic > Deep...
ACGCGCGGCGAAAGAATTGGAAACTGAAGGAATACGTGTTCGCGTGATGAACTTGGCGACGATCAAACCGATCGATGTAAAAGCCATCGTGAAGCTCGCAAAAGAAACGGGGAAGATCGTGACAGTTGAAGAACATCAGATCCATGGCGGCATGGGAAGTGCGGTCGCGGAAGTTTTGGCTGAACATTGGCCGACAAAAATGCGTTTCGTTGGTGTTAAAGATGTTTTTGGCCAGTCGGGAACAGCGGAAGAATTATTAGCACACTACGGACTCAACGTAGAGGGAATTAAAAAAGTTGTGAAAGAAATATATGTTGTTTAAATTTAAAAAATATTCATGGGGATTTGTTTTGGTACCGATCCTTTTTTTGGTAATGCATACGGCATTTGTGTATGCACAAGAAGCATATTTTATCGGAGAAAGGATCATGACCGGTCCCGCACCGCTCTTTTCTCTGGAAGTCTTGAATGATAAAGCCGGAGTCACATCTTTTTTTGTCAGACCTGACGCGACGGCACAAGTTCCCGCATTGTACAGAATATATCGTCGATGTGATAGTTTTTCGTGGGTGGCGGTAAAAGAAATAAAAATAGAAGATTGCGATGGACCGATCTGTCCTGAAACGCTCACCGTTCCATCGGGTGTGGATTCGTGTAGTTATGCCGCTTCTGCGGTAGACAGTTCCGGAAATGAAGGAACAAAAAGCCCGGCTCAAAAACCGGCGTTAGTATCAGACAGCGGAGATACGATAGCACAATCGGATGCGGTGGATTTGATGGGAGAAAATCCTAATGGTTTGGAGATCATTTCAAGTAAACAAATTTTATTTCTTAAAACAGAAGAGGCTGATGGTGTTGAGTGGTCTGTCACACCTAAAGGGGGAGTTCCTTCTTTTCTTGGTTCTGCAAAGTTCGATGTGACAAAAGGCGTGTGGGTATATGAATGGGATACGACAAATTTGAAAGATGGAGAATATATTTTGACGCCGAAAATAATCTCAAATAAGGGTTTGAGGTACCAGGTTTCGTCGACAAATATTTTCATAAAAAATCATGCCACCACAACAGTGACACAAGATCAAAAACTCGTTGATGATGTTCAAAAATTGCTTGGTGATACAACGAAAACAGATGACATTTCAAAAATAGACACCTCAAAAACAATAGATTCTTTTTTGAAAGAGGCGCAGGATTATTTGGAAAGTGAAGAAGGACAAAGCGCGGTGAAACAACTGATGTCCGCCGATGAAGCAACTCAAAAAGAAACGATCAAACTGGTTACCGAGGAAGCAAAAAAGATCGTTGCTGATCTTCCCGGAAATGGTGAACTGTTGAAAAGTTTTCAAAATAGTTTGATCATCGCTTCGGAAAGTTCTTCTCAAGGGATCGATGCTGTTGCAAAGGAGTTCGGAGTCACTCTTACTCCGGAACAAAAGGTTAGTTTGGAAAAAGAAGTTAAAGCGAACCTTGAAAAATTACAGCCGATCATCGAACAAACGCGAGAGGTTTTGAAAGAACGTACGGAGACGGATATTACCAAAGATACCGATGGTGATGGTATTTCCGATTATGATGAAAAGACCATTTATCATACTGATCCGAAAAAAGCGGATACCAATAGTGACGGTGTTTCTGATGGCAAGTCGATCTTGGCGGGACTTGATCCTTTGGCAAAAAAGGCCGTGGCAAAAGTTGCGGTGAAATATGAGAATCCAAAAACGGAAGGGTATGTGCGAGACCCAAGTTTGAAAGTTGAAAAAATAAAAGTTGTCGCGGCGCCGAAAGCTGACGTGACAAAACCAGACGTTGCAAAAAAAGAACACGTTGAGATAGCCGGTATGGCGCTTAAAAATAGTTTTGTTACATTGTATCTTTTCAGTACGCCGATCGTGGTGACCTTGAAAACCGATAAAAATGGAAGTTGGTCATATACGCTTGATAAGGAATTGCCAACGGGAAAACACGAGATCTACGTTGCGATGACCGACAGTAAAGGAAAGATCGTCGCAAAAAGTTCGCCATTGCCATTCGTAAAGGAAGCAGCCGCTGTGACTGTTGATCAGGCGGTGTTTGCCAATGTTGAGACCAATGCGGCAACAACGCTTTTTGATCTAACTTATTTATATGCCATAGGTGCTCTGATCATAGCGATCATTGGTGCCGTGTTGGTGTTGAGTGGAAAAAAGAAAAGTTTCTCAGGGGAGAGATAATTTGTTTAAAAGCCTTATCGTAACGTATCTATGTCTTTATTTAAAAAAATAAGTATTATCGCGGGTGTTGTTTTTTGCAGCATGTTCTTTGTTTTGTATACGGGCTTTGCACAAACGGTGCTCTCTTGCGGTCTGGGATCATATCTTGATACAACGACAGGTAAGTGTGTTTTGACGAACAATATCACCAATACAGTGAGTGGCGGAACAACAGCGGTTTCTTGTGTTTCGGGATATCATTTTGATACGGCACTGAACAAATGTGTGTCTGATATCATTGTTAACACAACAACATCGGTGAGGCCGCCGTCGATAATTTCCAATCTTTCAACATACGAGGTGTATGTGGGGCAAGCGGCTCGTTTTTCTTGGAAGACGGAAAATGTGACATCGTGTGTTGCCAGTGGTGGGTGGAGCGGCACGAAAGATCCCGCGGGGTCTTATCAGGTGGTGATATATCAAACAACGACATTTGTTTTGACGTGTACCGGACCGGGGGGCAGTTCGAGTGATTCTTTCATGGTGAGAACAAAAGACGTTCCAATGTGTTCTGCCGGGTATTTCTTTGATCTGGTGCGGGGACTTTGTACGAACGATCCGAATTATTGTGCAACCGGAACATCTTGGGACACAACAACAAATATGTGTGTTGCTCCGCGTGTTCCCATGACATGTAATACCGGATTTTATTATGATGCGGCATACGACACCTGCATGCCGACAAAAGAAACGATACAAACGGGCTTGTCTCAGACCCCGCAATCTGTTCTCGGTTCAACAACAACGGTGTTACAGCCGATCCAAAAAACAGATCAACTTTCACCTGAAAATATCAATACTCCGCCGGTCAATGGAGGAATGTCTATTGTTAGCGAAAAAGGTGTTGTGCCGGAAGATGGAACCGTTTCCGGAAAAATAACCATCAAAATAAAAACATCGGTGACGGTGGATGAAATGCGCGTTCTTTTTGTTGGTAAGTTGGGAACACAAATTTTTGACGGAACGAATGGTCCCGTTCGCACGGCGACACCGACCGAATGGTCTTTTGTCTTCAATACGTCCAATGTACCTGACGGCGATTATAAAGTGATCGCGGAAGCTGTAGTGAAAGGTGCGGCTTTTGATATTGCCGGCCAGCCTGTTTTTGTTTCAAATTATGGAACAACATCAGTGCCGCCCAAAATGCCGATCGAGCAAAAACAACCGATCGTGGAACCCGTTCAACCGATCGAACCGAAATCTTTGATAACAGATCCTTCTACAACTAACGTTAAACTTCCACCACCTCCGCCTAAACCAACTTATCAGACGTGTAATACAAAAGAAGAATGTTTGAAACTTTGTTCTTCGAGTTCTGCGAATATGGAGATCTGTAAAAAGTTCCAAATGGAGATAATCGTAAAAGAAGAACCAATTCGCGCGATCACACAGACGGCTCAAGAGTCCAAACTTGAACAAGCGCTTCAGATGATAAAAAAAGACGGTGTTGTCGTACCGGGTGGTATGAAGACGTTGAGTGATCTTCATGCATATTGCAGCAATCCGGATAATGATGTCGAGTGTAAGAATTTTTTGGTGAAAGAAAAGATCGTTGATGCAAAGGTTGTGGTTGAAAAAGAAAAAGTCTTGCAAGCACAGCGTCAGGAAATGAAACGCGTTATTACGGAACGTGTCGGCACACGCGTTTTTGAGGATGGCGACAATGACGGTATTTCCGATTATGACGAGAATAATTTGTATCACACGAATCCAAAACAAGCGGATACTGACAAAGACGGAGTAAAAGATGGCGATGAGCTTTTGGCTGGAACCGATCCTTTGGTCTTTGATAAAAAAGAACCGATCGTTGAAAAACCTTCTGTTTCAGAGTCGGTTCCTTCTCAACAAAAACCATCAGCGGTTCCAGCTCCGGAGCCTGTTGTAGAAGTAAGCTCCACAACGATCTTGTTCAAGGGAAAAGTTGCTTATGAAAATCCAAAAGTTGTCGGAAGCGAGAATGTTGCTGTTCTTGTTGCTGAAAAAGTGAATGTGGTGGCAACGACGACCGATGCAGCCGGTAAAGAAAAAATAAAGAAAATGGAGTTCAAAGGAAAAGCGTTGCCGAATTCCTTTGTGACCGTGTATGTTTTCAGTACGCCGATCGTAGTCACGGTAAAAACTGACGCGAATGGAAATTGGTCATATGTTCTTGATAAAGAATTGGAAAATGGAAAACATGAAGTATATGTTGCCATGACCGACAGCGGGGGAAAGATCGTTGCCAAGAGCTCTCCATTGCCATTCATCAAGGAAGCCGCCGCTGTGACGACCGACCTTATTCCAACTCCATCGGTTGATATTGTAAAACCAAGTATGATGGATTACACATATTTATATTTGATCGCTTTTCTTATTGTTGGAATTATCAGTGGAACTCTTATTTTTACCGTAGTAAAAACTCAGCACACGGGAGAATAATTAATGATGGTATTACATATATGATGAAAAAATTATCAACAGAAAAGCTCGTGGAAAATTTTTCCTTTTTGAGCAAGAATCCACAGATCGTATATACGGTGTTTTTACTCATTATTATTCCGGTCGCATTCTTGTACTCGGGTCAGAATTTTTTGAGCGTTTCCGTGGATAATCAGGAGCGTCTTGAACAAGAAAGAATTGGCTCCATGCAAGATATTTTTGTTGAGTTTGCGCCATTGTTTTTGAACGATAGTTCTTTCTTGAAACAAAGAATCAATCGTATAAAAGAACAAAATACTAATATTGTTGATTTTAAGATTTTAAAAAAAACATCCAGTGGATATGAAGTTTCCGTTTCTCTTAATGATAAAGAAGTTGGTAAAATAGATGACGATCCTCTAAGAACAGCCGGTTATGATCTTGCTCTTTCAGGAAAATTTTATATTGTTCCGTTCCAGCAGGAAGATGGCAGACATTGGATCGCAACGCGCGGTTTTTCAGGTGTTGGAACCTCGACAGGACAATGGATCTTATATAACGATATTTCAATGGCAAGTGTTGATGCACTTTTTAATTCTAACAAACAAGGTGCGTATATCATGCTTTCTTTTATTATTCTCGCGATCGGTTTTCTTTTGATGCGCCAAGCGAGGGTTCTTGATTATGCGGTGTTGTATAAGCGTTTAAAGGAAGTCGATCAAATGAAAGACGACTTTGTCAGTATGGCGGCGCATGAACTCCGAACACCTCTTACGATCATTCGTGGGTATACGGAGATGCTTACGGAATCAAAACATCTCACCGAGGATGATCTCAAATTGACCGCGAATATCGAGAATTCCGCGAACCACCTCAATCAGTTGATCGGAGACATTCTTGATGTTTCGAGATTGCAACAGGGACGATTGTCATTCAAGTTGATTCCAACACAACCGGTTGGAATTATCGATCCTATTGTTGAATCTTTGAAGTATACTGCAAAACAAAAAGGACTCACATTGGAATATACCAAGAAAGAAGATGGAACGATCAATGTTGATACCGATCGTTTGAAACAAATTCTCATCAACGTGGTTGGAAATGCAGTGAAGTATACACCGACTGGCGGCGTCACGGTGACGTCATATGTTGAAAAAGATCAGTACGTTGTGCGTGTCTCTGACACGGGAATCGGTATTTCAGCCGAGGATCAAAAGAATCTTTTTGCAAGGTTTTATCGTGTAAAGAGTAAGGAGACGGAAGATATCAGAGGAACCGGTCTCGGACTCTGGATCACGAAAGAGATCATCACGCAGATGAACGGCATCATTTATGTTGAATCAATAAAAGGAAAGGGAACCGATTTTATTCTGTCATTCCCACTGGTAAAAGCTGAGGTTAAGAAATAATAATATATAAAAAACTACCAAGGTTAAACCTTGGTAGTTTTTTAGCGCTATGAATAAGTGTATTTAGAGAGTGACTTTTTGTGGTCCGTAATCAGCGGGTTTGTTTGCGATTCGCTTTTCCAACTCATCGCGGGTAAGCAAACCTTCTTGCGCGCCGACATATTGAATGACGTTTCGGGAATTCGCGGCTCCCCAAATGAGGGCTTCTTCATGGCTTTTTCCAAGAATGAGCGCCGAGGTGAATGTGCTTGCGAATGAATCTCCCGCGCCGGTTCTTTCATATGGGGCCTCGGTGCTTGGGAATGGTGCGAGTGACCATGCATTCTCGCCGTCGTACATGAACGCACCATGTTCGCCGTCGGTGATGACTGCGATCTTCGGTCCGTGTGTTGTCATTTCTTTCGCGAGTTTTGCGGTGTTCGTTTCCTCAGTCTTCAAAAGACGTTGTGCTTCTTCTTTGTTGCAAAAGAAAACTTCAGTGGCTGTATAGATATCTTTCAACGCTTCGATCCCGAGTTTGACTTGGAACGTTCCCGGTTGGAAGGCGAGCTTGACGTTTGGATGTTGGTGGAGATATTCGGCGATCGCGCGGTGATAGTCCATCGAATTCTCGCTTACCGAACTGAAGTAGATCCATTTCGGTTCACCGATGTCGGGCAGGACATAGTCGTAATCCTCGTGTCTGATCAAAATGGTTCGTTCGTCTTTGAACCAAAGGACGTAGTTGAAGTTGCTTATCTTTCCCGGGTGAACGCGAATGAATTTTTGATTGATACCGTCTTTATCGAGCGCTTTGAGAATTTCTTTGCCATTGTCATCATCTCCCAAATTGGTAACAAGTGCGGTGTGTAATCCGAGCCGTGTCGCTGCAACGTCGGCATTCGCGCTGTTTCCCGTACCGCGGATCACTTTGGTGAATTCATAGGGGATCTTTCCGCCGTTGATAAGACAGATCTTTTCGGTATGTTCGGTGCTGTCGTAATAAACGCTTGCCTGTTTGATGCGAATGAAAGCATCAGTGACAATGTCTCCAATTGCGATCATATCGAATTCTTTGTGTTCATCCATAAATTATTTGATTACGTCTATTATGGGTTCAGTATATCACAAGCTGAGGTGTGTCATAAAGCTTGTCGTTTATCCACATAACACGTTTTTTATTATATTTTAGGTGGTATTATTAACGGTATATTATTACACACCGATTCACGAGATCGGTTAACTTTTTAGAAATGACAACATTTGAAAAGATCTTATTAACAGCTGCGGGTTTTTCGGTATTTTTCGGAATATTTGACGATTCGGATTGGTTTGGTTGGTTGTGGCCGATCGTTATTATTTTCATTGTTTACAAGTTCTTTTCTACGATGAGCAAAAATGCTCAAGAGACATCCCAAGACGGATCTTCAAACATCTCTGAAGAGCTTTCTCGTAGAAACAACATGTTGTCTTCCGATATTCGTTTGGAGCGTCTCGTGTCGCTTTTGATCAAAAAAGGTGTGGTTAATCGTGATGAACTTGCACAAGCGGGGATCTTTGTTTCCGAGGAGTACAAACCCTTGCCGATCATACAAAAGCAGGTACGGGAAAGTGAACCGAGTCGCACAGAAACAACAGAATGGTCTTTGGAAAAACAAAAGGAAATATTGCGTGATGCACCTACTTTTGAAAAACATGAGATGCCCGCAACAACCCCCGTTACCGTTTCAGAAAATATTCCCGAGCTTGTTTCAAAAGAAGAACCGAAAGAAGAATCAGCCGAATTCCAGATCAGCGGGAATATGCTCGTTTGGGTCGGAGTTTTTGCGGTTCTGCTCGGTGTCGGATTTTTCCTTAAATATACATTTGAAAATGACATTATTGGTCCAACAGGGCGAGTTGTTCTTGGTATTATCTCGGGATTTATTTTTCTTAGTATCGGAGAACTTCTTCATACAAAATATGAAAAATATGCCAACATGCTTTCCGGTTCGGGGATCAGTTTATTGTATCTTTCTTTTTATGGAATGCTTCACTATAAGATCGGCAGTCCAATGGCAACACTTTTCTTTATGGGGCTCGTTACAGCAACATCACTGATGCTTTCGATCAGATATGAATCAAGGGCGATCGCGGTTCTTGGACTTATTGGTGGATATGGAACGCCGCTTTTCTTTGGAAGAATTCCTGAGATCATGGGAGGATACGCCTTTTTGAATTATGTGGTCATTCTCAATATCGGGGTTTTGACCCTCGCGTACTTTAAGAATTGGTCTTGGGCGGTGTGGAGTGGTTTCATCGGCACTTTTATTTTGATGAATGGATGGTTTGCTTCATCTCTTTATGATACGACAAAAATAACGATCGCGATTTCTTATATCACTATTTCATGGTTATTGTTTACGTTCGCAACACTTATTTTTTACTATTTTCACAGTCGTATACCGAAGCAATCCGACGCGCTTCTTTTGGTCATTGTCGGTTTACACTATGCGGGAACGGTGTACGGGCTTTTGATACAGATATTTGAAAAGAAAGAAACATTCTTCGGTCTTATTCCGCTCGTGCTCGCTTTTGTTTATACGGGTATCGCATATCTTGGAGTGTCACTTCGCTCAACGGAGCGTTCGCTTGCACTGTATCCTTTAGGAATGGCGGTCTTGTTCCTGACACTTATTTTTCCATTCGAATTCGATGGAAAATGGTTGACCGTTGCATGGCTGTGTGAATCTGCCGTTCTTGGTTTTATGGCATTGATGTTGCGAAGTTTTTCACTCGCGAAATTCGCGATGCCGGTCTATGCACTTGGCATTCTTTTCTTGTTCATTGATATGCCGCCAAAGACAATCGACACACGACCGATATTGAATGAGCAATTCTTTTTGTATGCGGTTGCCATCGTATCGGCGTTTTGTATGATGTACTCTTTTGTTAAACTCAAGAAGTATCAAGAAGCGGAAATAAAAGAAACGACTGTAGTGTTGGTGGGAGAACCGGAAGCAGAAAATCCTTTTGCAAATGGCATATTCATTTTTGTGAATATTCTCATCGGAATACTTGTGTTGAATGAAATGTGGATATTCTCAAGTTTTATCGGTGTGGGACAGCATGCTTTTTATTCCGTCTTCAACATACGATTCCTTTTACTTCTTATTGTCTTGATCTACGCGTACGGAGTTATATTCTTTGATCTCGGCAGGAAAGGGGAAAAGAGTCAATTTGAAAGTCGCGTAAAGACCGCGTTTATCATTGCGAATATTTTGGTGTTTATTAGTGGAACGTCAGAGTTCTATGATTATGGACGTTTCCTTGATTTTGCAAAAGATTATGTAGCGATATTGAATGCTCGAACATTGATCTTTGCCGTTCTGATGACGTATGTCGGTGTGGTGAGTTATTATCTGTATAAAGGTATTTCAGGATTGTTTTCTCCGGTGCGCTCAGTTTCAAAGGGAATGTTCTTTGTATTCAATCTTTTGTTCATGTTGTGGGGTATGGTTGAAATATCTGATTTTCATAGATACCTCAGTATGCATCCTGAAACATATGCGTCGATCTTCAATGTTCGCACGATCATATTGTTGATCGGAATTACCTATACCGGAGCAATGTCATACTTCTTCAAACAACGTGCAAAGAATAATTCAGACCTGATAACATGGCCGTCGATGTTCTTTATTGGAACGAACGTTTTCATTGCATTGTGGGCGCTTTTTGAATTCTCCGGTTATTATTCACATCTGGAGGTTTATACACCAATGTTCAATGTCCGTGCTTTTGTTCTTCTTTTGATGATCGGATATACCGCCGTCGTGTCATTTATGTTTTACAATCGTGAAGATAAAAGTGGCGGCGGTGCGGGTGCGGGGTATTTTGTTTCGGCAAGTGTTCTTACGTTGTTCTGGGGATTGCTTGAGATCATTGATTATCACAACAGGATATTGATAAAACCCGGGATGGATTTTACGGCGAGAGATTTAATTACCCAGCAGATGAGTATGTATATTACTGGTTTTCTCGTGTTATATGGTTTTATTGCTTTGATCGTGGGTCTTTCAACAAAGTTTATTCTTCTTCGTCAGATATCGATCATTGTACTTGTTATCGCGGTCATAAAAGTGTTCTTGTATGATATTTGGAAGTTGGATACCTTCTATCGGATCATTGCGGTCTTGTCACTCGGTATCACACTTCTTGTTGTTGGATATTTGTATAATCGATATAAAGATCGACTGGGAGAGATTACCGGTTTTAATGAACAACAAAATGAAACAAAATAACAAAGTAAAAAAATTATTGACGCTCGTTGTTTTGGGGTGGGGAATTGCTTCACTTGCACATGCTGAATTCCTTCCGCAAGAATGGTTGTTCACTAAGAATATTGCGATACCGGAAGGGGTCGGGAAGGATACGCTGATCGGCGTGGAACTCGACAGCGAGGTTTTTGGAAATGCCAAAAAAGATCTCGGGGATCTTCGCGTTGTTGATAATAATGGAGTTGAAGTGCCGTATGTCGTACGTTCGGAAACAACAAAGAGCCAGATCATTCGTTATTCTCCAAAGATGTACAACCTGTCATATGTTACGGGAAACAATACGAGTTTTATTGTTGATTTCGGTGGAAACGTTGCACACAACGAAATTTCCATTCTCACGTCCTCAAGGAATTTCCGCAAACAAGTAACGATCTCGGGAAGCAATGATCGAACGAATTGGAAGACGTTTGTTGAAGGGAAGGAGATCTATGATTACAGTATGGAGTTCTCGGCACGAGATACGAGTGTGTCTTATCCTGAATCTTTATATCGTTATTTGCAGGTTCAGATCAACGACAGCGGAGACAAAGCTCTTTCGATATCGGGAGTGTCGGCACAGCGTTTTGAGGTGACTCGGGCGAAGAAAGTTTTTTACCAACCGACGGTGACCCAAAAAGAAGAGGGAAAACAGACGATCATTACAGCCGATATCGGACAACGAGGTTTGGAAACTGACACGGCAACTCTTTTTATTTCTTCGCAGAACTTTCAACGGCATGTGAGTGTTTTGAGCAGCGATGACAATAAGAATTGGTCGTCGATAGGAAGTGATATTTTATATTCATTTCAAACATCAAAAATGAACTCTTCAAAATCGACGATCAATTATGGTTCGATCAAAAGAAGATACATTCAATTCATTATCGATAATTATGATAATCAACCGCTCCTGATCGAAAATAAGATCATCTTGGAAGGTTATGCGCATTCGATCCTTTTCTTGGCTGACGCGAATAAGACATACGGTTTGTATTACGGATATGAGAACGGATATATGCCGCACTATGACTTTGAATCAGTCTATCAATATTTTGATGAGAACGAGATCGTTCGCGGAACGCTTGATGTTCAAAAACCAAGCCCGCTTTTCAAAGCTCCCGTGCCGGTCGTGGTGCCGGAGCCTGTTATTCCATGGACGGAAAAATATCAAACAGCTTTGATAGCGGTTGCATATTCATGTGCCGGAGGTCTTTTGGTATTCCTCATGATGAACATTTTCAGACGCACCAAGATCCCTTCGGAAGGAAGAAAATTCCCGAATTCGCTTGAGGGATGATCTTAAAAAATAAGCAAAAGTGCTTTTACAGTTGATTTTTTCCAATAGCTGTATATAATGGGGCAATGCCAAAATTAAAAGCTACAACACGCGTTGCAGGCAAAAAAACCGCTGAATTGCGCGCAGAAGGAATTATCCCTGCCGTTTTTTATGGTGCCAAAGAAGCCGCAACATCAGTTATTATCAATGTTCGGGATTTTAAAAAAGTATGGAAGGAGATCGGTGAGACTGGAACGGTTGAGCTTGAAACTCCAAAAGGCGAACACGACGCCATGATCTACGATGTACAAGTCGATCCTGTCAAAGGCGATCCGATACACGTTGATTTTTACATTATTGAAAAAGGACAGAAGGTTGAGGTTGAAGTTCCTCTCGAATTCGAAGGAAACTCACTTGCGATCAAGAATGGTGGAATTCTCGTCAAAGTGCTTCACACGATCGAAGTTGAAGGAGAACCAAAGAACATTCCGCACGAACTCCATGTTTCGATCGAATCATTGGTTGACGGCGACAGTCAGATCTTCGTAAAAGATATCAAACTTCCAGCCGGTATCACTTTGATCACCGATGGAGAAGAAGTTGTTGCGTCTATTGCCGAAGCTGAAGAAGAAGTTGAAGAAACACCGGCGGCGATCGACATGTCAGCTATTGAAGTTGAAAAGAAAGGAAAGAAGGAAGAGGAAGAAGTGGCTGAATAAGTCGCAATATATAATTTATAAAAAAGAAAAAACACGCCTCAAAATGGCGTGTTTTTCTTTTTTCTGTTCTTTGAAGAGCTTGTTTTTCCACACTTCATGGTGTTGAACACTGAAAGTTTCCTCAGCACGTGGTATCATTAAGGGGTGGGTGAGACTGTTTATTCCTCTTGTTTTCGAGGCCTCTGATCGCCCCTTTTTATGAAAAAATATCTTTTACTTTTTTCCGCCGTTCTTGTTTTGGTCACGGTTTTTGTTTCCGCGCCTTTTTCTCGTGCCGAGACAACAACACTGTCAGCTTGTGTTGCGGGAGCGAATATCAGTCCTGATAATAAACTGGCTTTGCAGGCTGCTTTGGAAGCTTGCAATAAAGAGATCGCCGCTCAAGATCAAATGCTTAAGGAAAAACAAAAAGAGCGTGTTTCGTATGAAAGAGATGTTGTTATTCTTGGAACGCAGATCACCAAAACACAGCTTTCGATCAAAGCAAGCGATCTGACGCTTCTTAAATTAAAGGACGACATAACTACCAAGGTTTTGACGATCAACGAATTGACCGACAAGATCAATCATGAAAAAGATTCCATCGCGCAGCTTTTGCGTAAAACAGATGCTATCGAGCAGGCCCCGTTGGTGGAAGTAATGTTGTCACAGGAAAAACTTTCGGATTTCTTTCTTGATGTTGATTCTTTCGGTTCAATAAAGAATGCGCTTAAGGATTCCATCAATTCGATCGATACCGCAAAAGTGGAAAAGGAAAAAGAGAAGGGTGTGTTGGAGGAGAAGAAAAACAGCGAGGCTGATGCGAAGGCAGAGTTGGAAGCACAGAAGCGAGCGGTGCAAAAAAGCGAAAAAGAAAAAGCCGCTCTCGTTAAGATCACCAAGAACAAAGAAAAAGAATATGCGAAAATTCTTGCCGACAAAAAAGCACTTTCCGCAAGGATCAGTGCGGCGCTCTTTGAATTGCGCGATACGAATGGAATTCAATTCGGTCAGGCATATGAATATGCAAAGATCGTGGAACAAAAGACCGGCGTGCGTCCTGCTTTTCTTCTTGCAATATTCAGTCAGGAATCCAGTTTTGGAAAGAATGTCGGCGCATGTTATTTAAAGGATGCTGCGACCGGAGACGGCGTTGGAATGAATACGGGAAAACTTTTTCCCAAGACAATGAAACCGGGGAGAGATGTTGAACCGTTCATGCAGATAACTTCGGAGTTGGGACGTGATCCGTATAAAACAAGAATTTCGTGTCCGCAGTCAAGTGGTTGGGGAGGTGCGATGGGACCGGCGCAATTTATTCCTTCAACGTGGATGGGAGTGAGGGATTCTGTCGCTTCATATCTCGGAGTTACCTCATCTGATCCGTGGAAGCCTCTTGATGCTTTCATGGCAGCCGGAATCTTCCTTCGAGACCTCGGTGCTGCAAAAGGCGGGTATACCGCCGAAAGGAACTCGGCATGCCGATATTTCGGTGGCACTTGCGCGTCGTCTGCAAGTTATGGTAATTCGGTTATGTCAAAAGCAACGAGTATTCAGGAGAACCAGATCGATAAGTTGTAGTTCATACGAAGTAACGAATTATGTTGCGAATTATTACGAATACGGACGTCGCAATTCGTAACAATTCGTAGCCCATTCGTTAATTCGTATGAAATTGCTTGCCAAATTCGGTCTTCTTTGGTACTATAACGGAACTATGAAAAAAGACATTCATCCATCAAATTATCGACCGGTGATCTTTCTTGATATCTCAAACGATGAGAAGTTTTTGCTTGATTCAGTCGTTGAAACAACAGAAACGGGAACATGGAAAGATGGCAAGGAATATCCTCTTTATAAAGTTGAAGTTTCAAGCGCTTCGCACCCATTCTTCACAGGTTCTGAAAAAGGTGTTTTGGCAAAAGGCCGCGTTGAGAATTTCAAGAGACGCGTTGCCGCTACAACAGCAAAAAACAAGAAATAGCTTATTACAAAAGATCAGCTCACTATCAAGGCGGGCTGATTTTTTTGTGTTTCATGCTATTATTTATTTAAAGGTAAAAACTTATGGATCTACAACCATATAAAGATAATAAAAAAACGAATTTCCTCGCATCGGAATATGAACGTCTCGAAAAACAAGAGGCGGAATTGAACGAGCTTGTTGTGGCGGATCCTTCAATGAAAGAAATGGCGGCTGATGAGTTGGAAACTTTGAAAGGACAAAAAGAAAATTTGCTCGCACAGATGAATAAGATCATTGAAGCTGCAAAAGAGGAAGAGCAATTCCCGAATAAGATTGTTATGGAAGTTCGTGCGGGTGCCGGCGGGGAAGAAGCGGCTCTTTTTGCATACAATCTTGCGAACATGTATCAGAGATATGCTGAAAAGAAAGGGTGGAAAGTTACGAAGATCCACGAATCTTTTTCAGGAGAAGCCGGTGGGTATAAAGAAGCCTCGTTTGAATTTGAAGGAAAAGATGTCTATCGAGAATTTCAATATGAAATGGGCGTGCACCGCATTCAGCGTATTCCGGTGACGGAAAAATCGGGGCGTATTCACACCTCCACCGCGTCGGTCGCCGTATTGCCGATCCGCGATGTTTTGAATTTTGAGATCAATCCGGGAGACCTTGAAATGGAATTTTCTCGTTCAGGCGGTGCCGGCGGGCAGAATGTGAACAAGGTTGAAACGGCTGTTCGTATCATTCACAAACCAACGGGGATCGCCGTTCGATGTACGAGTGAACGCTCTCAGCTTAAGAACCGCGAGAAAGCGATGAGTATCTTGGCTGCGAAGTTGGAAGAAATGATCCGCGAGGAAGATGAAAAAAAGCATGCATTGAAGCGAAAGAACCAGATCGGTACGGGAGATCGTTCTGAGAAGATTCGAACATACAACGTGCTGCAAGACCGTGTTACCGATCATCGTATAAAACAATCGTGGAGCAATTACGAGGTTATTATGGACGGGGGGATCGAACCGATCATTCAAGCCTTGTTGGCAGAGCAAAAGATGTTGGATTCTGCGGAAGCTTAATCGTAACAATATAACAAACAGTTGCTTTTTGGGCGGTATTTTGGTAGACTTCTTGGCATACACGATCTGTGTATTTTTATTTGTGACTCCTGTTTTTGCCACTTTAAGGCAAAGGGATCCAATGAGAATTATTAATTTAGTAAATCAGTAATGAGT
>Ga0172379_10006563_pt1 | contig 15497 bp, 14 predicted proteins | sample GrowelOW334metaG_FD_119756 | JGI IMG/M metagenome (GOLD analysis project Ga0172379, IMG submission 119756) | Groundwater microbial communities from an aquifer near a municipal landfill in Southern Ontario, Canada - Groundwater well OW334 metaG | ecosystem: Environmental > Aquatic > Deep...
AGGTGAAAAAGACTGGCGCCGGTACGCGCATGCCGGGCGTGGATGCCAGTGGCCTTCAGCTCATTAAAAAAAATGACGTCCAGTATCTCGAAGCCCGCGTATGTATCGCCGCGTTTCATTTCAACGTGCAAATCAATCCCCTTCGTACCGCCCCGCTACAATCGCCGGGGTCGTTACAATATCAGATCGGAATCATCCAGCATGATCAGACGGCCTTCGTCCTTTTCCAGACGGAACCAGACAATGAACTCTTTCGTCAGCGGATCCTGTTCCGAACGGGGAACGGGACCCAGTATCTCGCGTTCTTCCGTTACAAGGACCCTGCGCTGGGCGGAAATGTTGGACATGAGCTTTTCCACAAAGCCAGGACGACGCCCTTTTATCAGCAAAGCGATTTCCTTGTCGCTCATGGAGCGTAGCCGTTCCTGAACCTTGCGGTCCTCTACCATGATGACGTCGTCCAGGGTAAAAAGCCGCTCCTTCAGGTCCATTCCGAGTTCGGGGTCGCTGTCCTTGAGCTCCTCCAGCAGACGGTCCCCCAGCGAGGAGTCGGCCCGTTTGAGAATTTCAGCCAGGGCCGAGCGGCCGTCCACGGTCTCGCCGGTCTGTCTGCCGATGTTGCGGGCTTTCTCGCGCAGGGAAGCGGATATGCTTTCAAGTATTTCCGGAGCGACCTTGCCCAGTTTGGCTATGCGCTTGAGGACTTCAAGTTTGACGGAACTTTCCATGACCGCGATCGCCGCGGCCGCCGCCTTGGGTGACAGGCGGGACAGTACCAGCGCCGTCGTGCCGGGGGCCTCGTCCTTGAACAATAGGGCGATCTGGTCGCCCTCAAAATCCTCCAAAAAAGCGAAGGGACTCTCCGCCGATTCCGGCACCGCCCGCTTGAGTACGGCGTCTCCCTTCTCGGCTCCGAAGGCGGTGCGCAAAAGCGCACGGGCGGTCTCGATGCCGCCGCTTGCCGCCCGGGGCGCCCCGGCGATTCCACCCGAAAGCAGGGACTTGAACTCGGCCAGCAATGATTCCGCTTCCACCGGCTCAACCCGCGTGATGGAAGCCAGCTCGCGGGATACCTTCTCGATCTGATCCGGTTCCAGCTTGGCCAGTATCCGGGCAGCCTCATCCTTGCCGATCAGCATCAGGAATTTCGCCACCTTCCGGTAATTCCTGTCTGGACTTGCGGTCTTGATTAAACCCTGCGCGGCGGGAACGGAGGGAGTGGCTGGTATCGGCGGGCTTATGGGTGAAGGCCCCGGCACCCGGACGGGAGGTGCAGGGGAAAGATGTCCATCCCGCCGGTTTTGGGCGGGGCGCGTATTGACCGGCAACCTTGACGATGCCGGCTTTGTCGCAGCCTGCTTGTCTGCCGATACATTGGCCAGGTCACGGGGTTCGAAAGCGGATTTGACGAAGCCCTCACGTGTTGCCCTCGCGGGTTCGGCCTGCAACCTTTTAGCGGGCGGCGTAGGAAAGACGTCGAGGTCAGCCTTCTTCAGCTGGGGAAAACGCGGAGCCGAGACTACCGGGGGTTTTATGGCTTCGGTTTTTCTGGGAGCTGATTTTTCGGAACCCGGCTTGGGAAGGGCGCTGTCCCCAGCCGTTCCCATAACCTTGGTGTAGGCTGCCAGCCTCCGCCCCAGCACGGGAGTACTCGCTTTTACGCGGACCCCATCGTCCTGGGCGGAATCAGCCTCCGCATCCTTGTCGGCATCACCGGAACTCATAGCCTTATAGTACCGGCGACTAGGCAAAGGGTCAATCTAAACCTGCCGCCCCGGCAGGCTGGCATACGATTCCATCCAGGCCATCCTCAACCTATATTGGGCATCCAGCACCGCATCCAGGGGCAAGGGATCCGCCCGTGTGGGAGCGCAGGGCGAACCATCGGCTTTGGTTGCGGAGAGACCTCCGTTACCCAGTTCCGCTGAAATGTCATCCGGGATACACCCGGAAAACAGATAATCCACCAGTAAACGGCTGAAAAACGGTTTTGCCTGGTCCAACGCAGCCCTATACAGGTCCGGAAAGGATCGCAGGTCTGCCAGAGGCTCACCCTTCCCCTCACCATTCCCCTCATCCGGCACCTCTCCGCAGGGATGCAACCAGGGGCTGTGGGCAAGGTTCAGGTAATCCGGAGCCAGCGAAAAGTACTCAGGATAAATGAGCGCCACCGACGCCCTGCCCTTTTTGGATAGGAGGTACTGGTATCCGGCGGAATCCCCGCCATTGAAGGAGGTCCGAAGCGGATTGGTGAAACGATAGTAGGAATGGGCGTCAGTGAACGCGTTAAGGATTCGGGTTTCCAGCTTGTCGTCGTCCTGGGTACGCTCGGGGAAGGTGAGCTCCAGGGCTTGCGCGATACGGGCAGGAAGGATTTTTGACAACGGCGTGCAAGCCGAGGCCAGCAAGGCTTCCTGATCCCAGGACGTTGCGGCCTTCGATCTGAGGAGCTCGAGCATAAGCACATCCAGGATGCGCTCAAAAAATACGTGGCAACGAGCATACCGTGCGGTTTCCGGTTGCGACGGCGCTACCCAACCCGCCTTGTAGACGATGAACGGGTGTGTGGCCCTGTCAAGAAACGCGTGGGTGGCGAAGCCAAGCACATACGCCACAACGGAATAGGTTTCTGATGAAGCGGATTCAGGCTGGGGTTCGGATCCCGGAAGGCAGAGCCTCAGCAAGTTTTCGGTGAATTCACCAAACGCACGACGGTGCAGGAGCGCGCCGTACTCAAGGGCAACGGGGCGCGTCCTCTGGTTATGATAAAAAAGGTCCGGCCCCTGGCACCCCAACCTGAAAGCCGCTCCGTGTTCCGCCAACAAAAGCTCCACAAATGCCTGCATTCTTACCGAACTACCGGACGAAGGAACAGCACAGGCAGCCCTGAGTACGTCTTCACCGAACAAGGAATGAACTATTTGGGCGGGCATATCAAAGAATATACACCATATGCCCCACAAATGATGTGCCACATGACAAGTTCGTACGCTTCCCCTTATCCATCCTTTTTGCCAATATCCCCTCATGTTGACACGCCCTCGGCATGCGTGTTATTTTTAGCGAGTTCCGGCAGCAATGCCAGGACATTCGGGTATTAGCGCAGGTGGTTAGCGTACAAGTCTGGGGGACTTGGGGTCCCCGGTTCGAGTCCGGGATGCCCGATTAAAGGAAAAGGTCGCCGTAAGGCGGCCTTTTCCTTTTCAGAGAAAAAGCCGGACTCGATCGGAGCGAGCGCCGAGCGGAGTGAGGAATAGCGCGCAGGAAGCGCGCGACAGCGAGCGAGGCGGCCCGGAGGGAGATGACAGGACGTCATCGACCGGAGGGCGAGTCCGGGATGCCCGACCAAAAAAGATTCCTTAAGTAACCGTGGCGCCAAGTCTGGGGGACGCGCGTCGTATACGACGCGTTGGGTCCCCGGTTCGAGTCCGGGATGCCCGATTAAAGTGAAAAGGTCGCCGTCAGGCGGCCTTTTCTTTTTCAGAGATGGTCGGACTCGAAGGGTTCGCGCAGCCCCCAAAGTCCGAGACATCGAGGAATTTGGGGGTGAGGCGCCATGGATGGCGCCGAAAGCGCGAACCCCGGCCCGGAAACCCGAGGCATGACGCCGAGGGGTGGAGGGTGAGTCCGGGATGCCCGATTGAATATCATATAAGTACGATTTAAGTAAATATTTACTTAGAAATGTTTTATGTCTCAAATATCATTCATTCCCCAAATGGCCTTGGCCTTGCTGGCATCCTTCGTGGTCTTATTGCCGACCCCGGTTTTCAACTGCCCAAAAGCTTGGCTATTTCTGTATACCCGTTCTCATTGGCGAAATCGAATGCGGTCGCCCTGCTCCTTGAGACAATTTTCCTGTTCGCCTTGGCAATGATCAGCAATTTGACGATCTGCATATTGCCACGGCCAGCAGCGAGCATCAGGGCGGTCTGGCCATACCTGTCTACCTCATCCACATGAACCCTGGAACGGAGAAGAAACTGCACAAGTTTGACATTTTCATAGTCAACAGCCAGCATCAAAGGCGTCATGCCATTAGCATCCTTGGCATTGATGTCTGCGCCGTTGGCAACGAAATTCTGGACAGTGGCGACATCATTTCGTTTTACGGCACTAAAAATATCCATGCTATATCCTCAAATCAACCTGATTTGGCTAATGTACCATGCCCTTCGTGATTATGACGCTGGGCCGAACTCCTCTTACTACCTAGCTGCCTAATCATCCAAGCCCATTCCATCGAAAATTTTGGGAATGCATTTTTCTATCCTTGCTTCCCGGGTCTTGGATTGTTTGGATTGGGAAAAGTGGTAGAGGTATGCTCGTTGCCGTCCCGGAGTCAGCCCATGAAAAGCGGACTCCAAGGTAGGATCCTCGTCCAACCTGTTCCGGAATTCCTCGGGGACGGCAAAATCGGAGGTGGCTTTAAGTTCAACCTTCAAGCCTGCCTTCTCCACCTCTATGGCTTCCTCTATATAGGCTTTCAAGGTTTTTTCCAGCTGGTTTATTTTCTGGACAGTGGTGAACCGTATCTGACGCCCGGCCTGGACATTTTCGGTTTGTCGGATCAGCAGACTCTCGGGATCCTTCAGCAGGGCGCCTTTGATGAAAAGGAGCGCGCAATATTCCTTGAATCCGTGCATAAGGACGATGTTCCTGCCATCAAGGGTATAGCAAGGCTGACCCCACTTCAGTTCTTCGGTGAGTTGGCAGTCAAGAATGACCTGCCTCAGTTTCGTGAATTCTGCCTGCCACCTTTGTTCCCTGCCAAGGAATTCATCAATCTCGGGATTCATGCTTCCATCCTCCCGAACGAGAATAATAGTAATAAACACCAAGAAATACTACCGAACGGTACAATTTTAGTTTACTTGGATGGATTTTTCCCGAACGGTAATACTACATTTATTGAATTAAGACTCCAAGGGTAAATACACCCATAATAAAGGTTACCAGATTCTTTACATATTTCGTCTTCATTTCTTTCCACCTCGTGAAGCCTATCCGCTACTTGTGCCAAAAACGGTCTCAGTTCTTAAAAGCCATTACACTTTTTCAGAAACCGATTCGCCTGGGGACATTTCCGCGCATGCCTATTTCCTCACGTAGACTGGCAATTACATCTTCTGGCGTGATGCTTACATTCAACCGGAGTCGATTGGCCACTACTGCCGCATCACCGGGGGTCAATTGGTCGAGGCGGACAAGATCTTCAAGTTCGGTTGATTCCCAAGCAAGTTCGGGAAAGTATCGGGCCATGAGCAGGGGACGCTGTTCAGGGGCTGTAGACATGAATTCAATCTTGCAGGTGAAACGTCGCATGCTCGCATTGTCCAGGATAGATTTGAAGTTCGTGGACGCGATGAACATGCCCTTGAAGCTTTCCATGGACGTGAGTAGCTCATTGGTCATGCTGCGTTCCCAGCTGTACCGGGCGTTCTGCCGTTCCGAAAGGAGGCTGTCGGCTTCATCGATGATGAGGATCGATCCTTCCGCATCCTTGAAGGCGTTGCGTATGTTCAATTCGGTTTGTCCGACATAGGCGTTGAGAAGATCGCTGCTCCGCTTCACGGTTGGATAAAATCCAAGATAGTCCGATAGATACGCTGCGAAGGCCGTTTTCCCGGTACCGGGCAAGCCATAGAAAAGCAGGTTTATTCCTCTCTGGTTTTCCTGAAAGGATGATTTCCACCTGTCGAGCATGGCGAGCAATTCTGCGGTCTGCATGCCGATATTGAGTAGCGAGGGGTCGTAGGTTTTCCGTCGATTCTCTTGGTTCCTCGGCAAGCGATACATGATTTCGTCGCTTCTGGCCAACATATCCTGGGCAATGGCAAGGGGTTCAGCTGATGTCGGGTGATCGGCATTGCGGGACGACCGTGTTCCCATGGACGAACAAACGTCGACAATTTGGCGGATACGGGCTGGGTTGGCTTTATAGCGGGATGCCAGGATCTGCCGTTCCTTTCCGGTAAAGGGCGTATCCCCAACGCACATCGAATCCCAAAGCTTGAGCCTCTGTCCCTGCGTGAAATCTTCAAACCCGATATGCAGGGTGAAACGGCGCAGCACCGAATCAGGTATCCTCCAGGTTGAGTTGGTGATGAATATCATGCGAGCCGAAACGGTGTCCAGAAAATCGTTGATCATGCTCTTTTTCAATCCACCTGGACTGGGGCCGAATATTCCTGCCTCTACATTGAGTACATCGTCGGCTTCATCGATTATCAAAACCTCATCGTCTGGATTGATCAGACGGGCAGCCATGAGGAGGTTTGACTAAGGCCTATCGCCATTACCCCTATCATGCTTGATGAAATAGGCCTTGTATCCAAGCTCTGCGCAGAGCGCTCTTGAAAATTCCATCTTCCCTGTTCCCGGTTTTCCATAGAGCAGTAAATACGGCTTGGCTTTTGTTGTCGATAAAGAAGCCAAAGCCGATCTTTTGGTTATTTCAGGAATATCGAAAGAATCCAGGCGCAATACGGGATGATCATCAAGTTCAAGCAAGAATGATATGAGTGGTTGATCGCCTCCATTGCCGAGATATGCTATGACCTGTCCGGAAAGCCCGAAGGCGATACCCCAGCGAGGAATCCTGAGTACATGGCCTTCCGATATTGCAATCCCACACAACGCGAGTTTTCCTCTGTGCTGGAGCCGGTTGAGTACATCCGTATCACTTGCACCTACAAATCGGCCGAGCCGGGCAACCATTTCCCAATCAGGTGATGATCCATAAAATAATCCTAAAGAATTATTTGTTTGGTAAAGATAAAAAAAATCAATAATCTTGGCATCCACACCATCCAGATTGAAGTGTAGCTTCAGTTCTGCGATTGCCTTGTTTTCAAGTTCAGTTGTAATGAATGACTTGAGTATTGCGATACAGGATTCTTTGGTTGCATTGGAGGTTTCAGCATCTTTCGTGAATGCGGGTTTGTCTACCCCAAATGAATCTGGAGCTATGGCGATGATATTGTAGGATAAAAGCGCATAGAAGGCTTCTGTCCAAGGTGTATTATCAATCCAGTCCAAGAGCATTCGCGAAAGGATGTGGTCATAGTAATCGATTGTTTTCATTGCCTTTCCTCCATAGGATAAGGGTACAAGGGACCTATGCCAAATTCGGGCATGGATTGCATGGATAGTCAGAACAGTCCCATTTTTACTTAATCTGCTTCGTTCAAGTCCGCTTGGAATTCATGCCCATCGCCGCTACATAGATCTTGGCGCAGGCGACCGCATCGCTGAGGGCTTCGTGGTGATCAAGTTCGATGCCCAAATAACGGCTCACCGTATCCAGTTTGTGGTTTTCAAGGGTGGGCCACGTTCTCCTTGCAAGGTGGCATGAACATTCGAACTTCGGCGCCGCGACTTTCAGGCCAAAGTGATAGAGCACGGCAGTGAGGACTCCCCTATCAAAGGACGAGTTGTGCGCGACCAGCAGGTCAGAACCGATGAAGGTGCTCAGGCTCGGCCAGAGTTCTCTAAAGTTCGGAGCACCTGCAACCTGCTTCATCGTAATGCCGTGGATTCCAGTATAGAAAGGAAGGATTTCCATGCCCTTGGGTGGCTTGATTAGAGAATAGAACGTGTCCATGACCTTGCCGGAGCGGACGCGGGCCAAGCCCACGGCGCAGGCACTCGCCTGATTGTGGCAGGCGGTCTCGAAGTCGATGGCGCAGAAGTCGATGTCGTTCTTTAAAGCCTTCATTTTCGATACCTTTCCGCCGCGGCGGCGAGTTCTTCGGCCATCTCATCCCGCAACCACGTTGGTTCAAGTATTTCCGCGGAGGCGCCGTAACCCTGGACCCAGCGCTTGAGTTCATAGGCTCCGCCGGTTTCCACGACCAACACGACTGATCCATCGTCCAGTTCTTCGAACGAAGTACCCTCAGGCCAGGCCCGTTCCCTGATATAGGGCGCCTGGTCCGCGTCGAAGCAGATCCTGGCGGTGAAGGGTTCGGCAAGCACGATGCCGAAGGGGTCCGCAAGGAGCTTTTCCGCGTCGAAGGATTCGGGAACTTCAAAACCTTCTTCGGTCAACTCGACCGAACGTATCCGTCCAACCGAAAGGATGCGGATGTTACCGTAATACGGCACGAGCACGTAGACGTACAGGCCGCCGGAATGTTCGAAGAGGGCAAGGGGATGGATGCGATAGGTCTTGACGGTCCCGCTGCTCATCGCCTCGTAGGAAACGACGCAGACTGCCTTTTCCTGATAGCCCTGCAGCAAGGTCTGGAAGTGAGCGGCATCCTCTTTCCCCATCAGCTTGCCAACCGGAGCAGCCTTGAGCATCAGCGGAGCTATTCTGAGTTCAGTTCCTGCGCCACCGTCCTTGCCGGCTATGGAAATCCCTCCGTCGGCTGCGAGCCCCGCAAGTTTCTGGCGCAGGATTTTAACCGGCTCGGCGAGGGCGGGGGTGGCAGCGGCTTCCTGGAACAGGAAGTCCAGGAGTACCCGGTCCTGGAAGTCGAAACGGACCGTGGGTAGCGGCAACCACCATCTAAGCCGGTCCCGGGCCTCGTTGAGTTTTATCACCCGTTCCCGTCCCGTTTCCTCCTCATCGTAAAGCGGGTAGTCCAGCTCTTGGAGGGCATCGATCAGCCGGTATACGGAGCGCCGCGAGAGACCGATCTTGTCCATCAGGTCTGCGATGGTCGCGCCTTGGGGGCGGGAGATGAGCCGTGCGGCACTTAGCACATGTATCAAGTTTCTGTACATCCTTCAATCCTTTGACCAAGGCTGTCTTTCTTCAAGCTCCCGATTATACAGTACGATCCGGCCGCGGAGGCGGACGTGGATGCGGTTTCTTTCCACCTTCATGAATTCCATCTCGGGATCCAGATCCCGTGCCATGCCGGAACAGGATTTGTCCACTGAAACGAGCCAGCGACCTTCCATGACCACGAAGAAATCATTGCCGAGACCCAGAAACCTGCGCTTATCCAGGGAATAACGCCCCAACTCCCTGCTCAGGAATCTGGATTCCCCCTTTTTGACCCTGCCGGGATCGTCTGCCGTTCCCCGGAGCTGCCTGATTTCAGCCGCTACAAGCTTGTTTCCTTCCTGCAGCAGGAAGAAATCGGTCCCCGTGCCTATTGCCACCCTGCCCTTTGCTGACAGTCGGCCCATTACAGTTCCTGCCGCGTCGGTCACGACGAAATAGTCGCCGGACCGGTTTAATTGGTATTCCATAGTGTGTGGACCGAGAATACCCGGGGACTGTGCCGGATTCGGTCACACGAAAACAGGCCCACGATTGAACATCCCCGCCGCATCCTTATAATGGGGGGAGAGGAGCCTTCATGAAAAAGCTTGCGCTGATACTAGCCGTCGCACTCGCCTTGGTCGCCCGATCGGGGGCGGTGCCGTTCGATGAGATGCTCAAGAGCGCCTTCATGGGGGATTCCAAGGCCCAGTTCAATGTGGGTATGGCGTATTACAACGGCAAGGGGGTCGCCCGGGATTTCACTGTGGCGGCGATGTGGTTCCGGTCGGCGGGCAATCAGGGGAACGCGAGCGCCCAATTCGCGCTGGGGTACATGTACAACACCGGCGAAGGTGTGGAGCTGGATTACGTGAAAGCCGTGGAATGGTACCGGAAGGCTGCAGTGCAGGGTGATCCTTCCGCCCAGGGGAATCTGGGTTACGCGTACAAGAACGGTAAGGGCGTACCCCAGGATTATGCCGAAGCGGTTAAATGGATCCGCATGGCAGCGGAGCAGAATGATGCCAACGCCCAGTTCAACCTGGGATTTGCGTACGAGATGGGAGAAGGGATACAGAAAAACCAGGCCGAGGCTGTCGCCTGGTACAGGAAGGCGGCGGATAAGGGCCACGCCAGCGCCCAGTTCAACCTGGCTTTCGATTATGAGACGGGAAATGGTGTGGTCAAGGATTTCGTGCAGGCCTATAAATGGTACAAACTCGCCTCGGAGTACTTTTCAAGTTCAGAAAAAGAACAAATTTCCCGGGCGGTCGCAAATATGGACCGGATTGAAAAACTGCTGATCCCTACGCAGCTCGTCGAGGCAAAGACGCTTGCCCGGGCTTGGAAACCTCAAAAGTAAGCCAGATTGTCTCACCCAACCGGATGCATGAATGCTACTCTGCCCGTCTCTCCACTTTCTGGATGTACAGGACCAACGCGTCTTTCATTCCGGTCTCCATATCAAGAAAATGCAGGCCAAAAAGGCAGGTACCGCCCTCCATGCGGGAATGGGCCACATACGCATCACACTGAATGCGGGGGCCGGTGGGTACCTGCAAAATAAGAAAAACGTGCATGAGCGGATCTATTGCGGTTTTGGAGGCGCCAGCGAGTCCTTCTGCGGATATGTTCAGAGCCCGGGCCACCACGAATTGTTCTTCGCGATGCCCCGATACGTTGGGAGGGATGAGGACTAGCTGGTCGATGGGGCAATCAAGGGAGACACGCTCGGCTTTTCTCTGTTCGTTCATGGAATGTACACTCCCTTACCATATAGTGATGCACCAAGCCCGGATCGGTATGGAACGGAATCTTTTGGACCGCTGAGAACAAATCGGCTCGGATTAAAGTATCCACCCAAGGTGGCTTCCTGTCAATTTGGCTTATGCCCCGATTGGGCTCCGCATTCGTGAGCCAAAACCGAAGCAGCATTGAATCCTTGGATTCTTATCTATATCCTGTATATGCAAATCGGCATGTGGCGACAAGACGACGGCTGGCGGGGATACGCGATCGTGAGAAAGGTGACATGAAAGACAATATATTGAAAACGGGCGGGCTGCTTTTTTTCCTCCTGGTCTGGAGCTCATGCACCGCACCCGCACTGGACAACGGTGGGTCGCCGCGCGGTACGTACCGGGTTACCGGGATGCTCATTCCCCTTACACGTTATGCGGACACAGCCAAAATGACCGGCGCACGGGTGCAGCGGGTGGTGGATGGCGATACGATAAAGGTGGAAATAGCCAAACCCCCATCTGGCGTGGCAACTGCGGAGACCGTCCGGCTGATCGGGGTGGATACGCCAGAGATCGTTGACAAACGAAAACCGGTACAACGTTACGCGAAGGAAGCGAGCGCCTACGTCAAGACAAGACTTACGGGCAAGCCCATCCTGCTGGCCTTCGACAAGGACCTGCGGGACAGGTACGGCCGCCTGCTCGCCTACATATTCCAGGAGGACGGCAGTTGTTTCGACCTCGAACTGATCTTGCAGGGTTATGGCTATGCCTACGTCAAATATCCCTTCTTTTTCATGGAAGAATTCCGGCACGCCGAACTCGAAGCCCGCTACGAGAAAAGGGGATTATGGGGCCCGGGCGACAGATAGGCTCTTTCTGGCCGACAGGTTGGTGAGAACCTGCGGCCGGATCAGACAGGCCGCAGGCAGGTCATCGCTATTTCGACACCTTGAAATTGACATCCTTGGGGAGGGCGAGACCGCAGGCGACCTCGACGGCCTTCACGACGGCCGACGGCACCGGACAGGCCGCGTGCTTGTAGTGCTTTCCTGCCGCAATGTATACCGGGTTGTCCGCGAAGGAAGCAAAGGCTGCCGCGAAACCGTCTACCTCCTTCAACTCTTCCGCCATGGCCTTGATCGCCTCGCAGGGGGAGCTGATCGAGACAGTACAGCTTTGTCCGTCCTCCGACTCGGCCTTCACCACTGAAACCATGCCGCAAATACCCGGGTCCACGTTAATTGTTGCCATTATTGTTCGCTCCTGTGTAGCGGAGTATCGCCGATTGGAAGCGAAGGATCAACAGTAAGACTCGTGAGACAGCCCTGATTGCATTGACGGGGATGGGTGCGGACAGCTACAATCCCTGCGGATCGGCAAGCACATGAGGGCATACTTCCTACTCTACAACAGCGTTTCCATTGTCCTTGGCATCTCGGCTACCTCGGTCGTGCTTATTTTGTATCTCAAGACCAGGAATTCCAGGTTGCTTGCCTATCTGGCATCGGACATCCTGGTTGCCGCCATAGTACTTGCCGTAACCATAGATCTCTATTATGAAATAACCGGGCAAAGCTCCGTTTTTAGGACTTTCGTATGGAACTCCATCACCTTTTTTAGTTGCGGCCTCTGTTTTTTCATACCTCGCATGTGCAGGGATGAAAGATCGACCCGATTTGCGGTGAAAATCGAGAGGGGTTTCGGTGCGACTGCGATTGTTCTTGGTCTCATGCTGACTGGACACTACCTGTCTTCCCCCGGCGAGAACCTGCTGTTTATCACACTCTACCTCCTGATATACGTGGAGCTCAGTCTGGCTTGCGCATATTTTGGCATCCGCATGCTGCGGAATCGGCAGGACCATTTCAGCAGCCGAAAGCTGCGCCACTATCAAGTGGCAATGCGCTTCACTGGCTGGGTCATCCTGCTGCTGTTGCCTTTCTTCCTGGTAACCGACTTTTTCGGCTGGATGCTGCCGGTTGTCGCTCCGTATCTGAATCGCAATTTTTCCCTTCTCCCCGCATTCTACATTTTCATGAGCCTTGGGGCACTTTTCAGTTCTGCCCTTGAGATACTGGAACCGCCACTGACTCTGGAAGCTCTCGAGCCTGATGGTGACTTTGTCCGAAAATATTCCCTGACCAGACGCGAGGTGGAAATCGCCCCTTTGGTGCTTCAATGCCTAAGCTATAAGGAAATCGGGGAACGTCTTTTCATTTCCCCCGGAACGGTTCGGACCCATCTTACACATATCTACGGCAAGACCGGAACGAAGAACCGGCTTGAGCTTTCCAGCCTTCTCCAGGTAGAACAAAGAAGGAAAGCCGTTTAGGCAGCTAGGATTCTCCCTTTCTTGCGGTGTAATTCCGTGATATCTACGTTTTGTCAGATGCACTGCCGTCAATCGGGTGGTACCGTAGTCTCTTTGGTATCCACAATCCCAACTCGATCGAACAGGGAGAGGCATCATGCCGATAAACAAACGACTTCGCGTACTTTCGCTGTCCACGGCCATTATCGTAGCTCTCTCGCTGATGTCCTGCCCGTCAACTTCCGCGAATCCGGATCCGGACCCCGATCCGGTCGTTACCGACAAGAATCCCGTCCTGGCACAGCTCGGAATAGATACGACTCCCGGTGCAAGACTCCTAAAGGATGGGACCCCAATGACGGAGGCGGACAATCCCTTGGGGAGGGACGTGACGAACCTGCAGAAAATCGACGAGATCTTCGTGGTATCCGGCGGCAACAACGTCCAGCTCCTGAATCAGACTTCAGCAGGTTCCTACGAGGCCCTGACGGTCGCGTCGACCGCATTGGCACAGTCCTCGGGCCTTATCAAACGGCCGGTGGCTGCGGATATGGACGGGGACGGCAAGCAGGAGATTGTTACGGCAGTATTCGCCCCGATCGCATCCACCATCAGCTTTTACCGCATAAACGACGGAAGCCCGTACGCGATGACGAACATGACATCGACGCCCATCCCCTGGGAAAAGGCCAGGAGCTACTCGGACATCAACGATTTCTATGTCGGAACTTGGGGTCAATCCGCCGATCTCGGAAAAACCCGCGATTGGAACCATTCCATAGATATTGCCGCTGCCGACTTGGATGGTGACGGCAAGGACGAGATCGCATTGGCATCGGAAGGGAGGCTCTATCTCCTGGATCATGATTTCTCATTGCTTTCAACAAAGGATTTTACTCCTCTAACCGGGACAGCCGCTTCCGTTCAGATCCTCCGGGTGGAATGCGGAGACCTGGACAACGATGGAAATGCGGAGCTCATCGTCTCCAACGGGACTTACGAAGCATATAAAACCGCCCAAGTCTCCATTTACCGCTTGGGAGCCGGCGGCACGCTGTCCGCTCCCCTCGTCGATGCAAGGTCCGCCACGGCTGCCTCCACGAACCTCCGATCTGCCGAAATCGCCATCGGGGATGTGGACGGGGATGGAAAACCGGAGGCGGTGTTCTCTGGCCTGAAGGACGATGCCGGAACCTGTGCCACGATCATCATGCATTTTTCGGTATCTGGAAGCTCCTTGCAGGATTCGTACTATCAGACCGTCATGTTGGATGACCTTAACAGCCAGACCCAGAACCTGATCGGCCGGGAAGCATCCTGGACGGGTATCCGGGACGCGGATGCGATGGTCCCTATCCTCGCGCTGGCCGACCTGGACGGCGATGGTAAGGAGGAGATCATTGCGGGCGATGACGTCCTCCAGCTTCAGTACACAGCATCCACGGACAAGTACGAACTCGTTGTCGCGTTCGGGAACGGCGATGAGGCGCTGCGCGGTGGTTTGAGTACGGTGAACATCCCCGGTTCTACCTTTCTCTCCTACCCGATCTGGGGACCCCGGGTTCCCGAAACCGCCTATTTCAACCAGGTGAAGGCGGGCGATCTGGATGGGGATGGAAAGGATGAAATTGTCATTCTGGATTACATGCGGTGTGCGCTCCGGCGCTACGCCTACAACATCAATTCAGACAGTGTCCAGAAGCTTGATGATATCGCTATACCCGGAACACAGTATCCTGCTCTTGACAATACAACCGAACCCCTCACCCAATCCCCCTACCTTTGCCTGGCTGACGTGGACGGGGACGGCGCGGTGGTGCGCTACGAGGGACATTCCGTGGTCTTCTCCGCGCCGCTCGTGATCGGGGTGATCAGCTCGCCTCCGTACTGGGACAAGCTTGATTCTTCCGGCAACCCCATCCAGGATACGGGTAACATGGGCACCGTATTCGGTGTCACCGCGGGTGCGGAGGTGGAGGCGGGGGCGACGGTCGGTTTCTCGGTGGGGGCGACCGTTGGGGAGAAGCTGGAGGTGCCGGTCATCTCCAACGGAGAGGAGTCGGTCAAGCTCACGGTGACCCAGCGCTACAGCGCTTCCTTCGATGTCGCGGTCTCCGGGGAGATCGAGCTATCGTACGCGGTCCCACCCGGCGAGGACAAGGTAATCTTCACCTCGGTCCCGATCGACGTCTATGCCTACGAGAACCTGACGACCGGCGAGAAATTCTACATCCGGGAACAGCGGAAACCCGAGGCTCAATTCGTTGATGTGGATTTCTATAACGCGAACAATGGGGATTATCCTGACATCGACACATCGGTGCTGAGCCACACGGTGGGGATGCCGTTCACCTATCCTACCCTTGCAGCCATAACGTCGGCCTTCGATTTCGTTCCCGGTTCGGCTTTCCTCTTCAAACAAATCCAGGATGCGGGTTCATTGATCTTCCCGGGAGTTCCCCAAGGCGACGGCACCACCACGGTCAGGCTGACCGCCGGTGGGTCCGTAGGAGCCGGTTTTGAATGCGAGACCGAGATAACCCTGGAAGAGGAAGCATCTTTTGCTGTCCTCCAGGGCGTATCGTTCTCGGAGAGCGTCGGATTCCACATTTCCGCCAAGGTGAGTGCCTCAACCTTCGTCGAAGGTACTGTCGGTGGTCTGGCCACTCCATACTATAATGACCAGTACCGCTACAGATGGGGCTTGTACGCGTTTCCCCAT
>Ga0172379_10006564_pt1 | contig 15496 bp, 16 predicted proteins | sample GrowelOW334metaG_FD_119756 | JGI IMG/M metagenome (GOLD analysis project Ga0172379, IMG submission 119756) | Groundwater microbial communities from an aquifer near a municipal landfill in Southern Ontario, Canada - Groundwater well OW334 metaG | ecosystem: Environmental > Aquatic > Deep...
AATCACCAGGCCCTTCGATATCTCTGTGTCTTTCTCTGTCATAAGTGTCCACGTACATTTACGTGGACACGATCATTACCGAATCAGCTCCCCGTCTCAAGACGTGGTCAAATGATCGCTTACGAAGTTTCATGATTTTTCCCAAGTGAGCCGATGGATGAAAATCTACACTGGCGTAATGCCGTCGTCCGTGCGCCAGCGTACTTAATCCCTCAGCATCGCTCGAGATATCACCACCCGCCATGTCGTCGCCGGCAAAGTGCCCGTCATTACATACCCGCCAATTGACCAATTGTCGGGCTGGACAGCTCGCTGCGGTTGCGTAGAACAGGGTGGTCGCTGACGCGCGCCCCGGGCTGTCAATACTGCACAGACAGCATTCCGTAGACTCTTGACCTCGCAACGCCTGGACGGCCTGAAGGTCTTAGCAATGCCAAAAGTTGGTTCGTTGGCGCACAGACTGTCAAGCCGGCTCTGGATCATCCTCTCGACAATGGATGTGCTTTGCCGGCTGAGGTCAGGCTTTGGTGCCCGACTTAGCGAAATCCCAATCCAGCGAGCCCCACGACGTGCCGACATTCGGTACTCACCCACAACCTTTGCTACCACTTAATTGAGGAACCAATTCATGAAAAGGTCACTAAGCATTCTTGCCGCGTCCATGTTGCTGGCGTTTTCTGCCCACGCCGATGAGGCACATCACCCGGACAAGAAGGGCGATTCGATTGAGGCCAAGGCACCCGCCCAACCAATCATCGAGGGAACCCGGAAGCTGCAGTACAACGTGAAAAAGATGCAGGCCCAACTGGACCTTCTTGCCAAGAGCAAAGCGCCCGAAGAACAACAAAAGGCCCTTGCCGAGACCATGCAGACCATGCACGAGAGCATGATGCTTGGCAAAAGCATGGCGTGTGGCGGGATGAAATGCCCGATGATGGAAGGCGGCATGGAAATGATGAACAAGAAAGGTATGGGCATGATGGGCCCCGCCGGTGAGGGCGCCGGGCCGGAGGCCATGATGGGTCGCATGCAGCAAATGGAGAAGCGCATGGACATGATGCAGATGATGATGGAGCAGATGACAAAAGCCCAGTCCGCACCCGCACCGGCAAAGTAAGATCAGCGGCCGGGGAACCTGTCCTCGCAGAGAAAGCGCGAGTCAATTGGCGTCGACGTCAGTGAAAATGGACACGGCTACCGAAGGAGCCGTGTCATAAGCCTTACTTTGGGTATTGGAGCGCTTAACCGCCACGATCCAATGCGCGGATGTTGGCGAGGCGCGCCACCTCATCGCCTTGCATCGTGATCTTCTGACCGTCCTTGGTCTCCATGACATGTCCAGGGGCCATACGTACTATTCGGCCATATTTGTTTTCCATGGCCATCTTCCCGTCGTTGAACACGACGACTGTGACACCATCCTTAAGTTCGACCGTCTTTTGCACATCGAGATTGTCAATAGCGAAAGCCGAGGTAGCGATGGCGCCGATGGCGGTGACTAGCAGGATTTTGTTAAGCATTTTGATTCTCCTATTGAGGGATGATTGATGTGTTACTGCGGAGATCATCGTACTCGGCAGATGCTTACAACTTCGCCACGCGGCGATTACACTTTCGTAATCAGCGTCAAAGGCGTGACTCGTTCAATGCATGAGGAGGTTTGCTCCTGCCGGCCCCAGCCCTTTAATGCCTACTTCGTCTAACCGCGGATGGCAGCAATAATCGCGTCGGCACTATCGCAGCAGTCGCAGACGCTTAGTAGCCGCCCGAACGCGCGTTGATTTTCGGCATTCTCATAGATATCCGGAATGCGCAATTTCGGCTTCCAGAGAAACGCATGGTCAGCCCCTTTGAAGATTTGTTGTTGTTCCGCCACCGATTTGACGACGATCTCGAGCGCCGATCCGCGATAAGCATTGCCGAAAGTTCCCGCCTCAATCTGGCTGATGACCTGTCGAATGCCCTGCCGGATCGAACGAACATTCTTCAGTCGCTCCTCCCACAGGAACCACGTGTTATAGGTACTCAGGGGATCGCACTTCCAATGATCGATCAGGTTGTCCAATGCATCAGTCACGCAGCGCTCCAAATGTTGACCAAATGTTCACACGTCCCGGGGAATTGTCATTGCAGCTTACTGGACACTCGCGACGTCGATGGAAAACGCGAGAATTTCGGCGGTGCTTATTCAGGACTTGGGTGGTCATCCGACAGAATACGACCAGCACTTGTCAAGACTACTACGTTTTCCTCTTCATAGACGCGCTGGGAAGGTCATAGTAAACGATGTTGTGCCGGTCAAAGAGGTCACCGCAATCGTGCCGCCATGCGCTTGGACAATCGACTTGACGATCGCCAGTCCCAGACCCGCACCATCACTATTTCGACTTCGCGCAGCGTCGACCCGGTAGAAACGATCGAATAATCTCGGCAGATGCTCGGCGGAGATGGTGTTACCAGTATTTTCGACACGAACCAGGGTTTGACCAGGGGGAATTGTCGCGACTGAAATCGACACAGCACCATTCCGTGGCGTATGTCGGATGGCATTGGAAAGAAGATTGCTTAAAGCACGACGAATCATCAAGGCGTCGCCGACGACCTGCCCATCACCACTCCTGACGATGCGCACCCCTTGTTCGTCGGCGAGTGCCAAGTAAAAATCAATCAGCTGATCGATCTCTGCGCCAAGGTCAACCATTTCCTGGTTTGGTGTGAGCAAGTGATTGTCGGACTTGGCAATGAACAGCATGTCAGCGACCATGCGCGCCAGCCGGTCGTATTCCTCCAGGTTGGAGTAGAGGATTTCACGGTATTCGTCGGCGCTACGCGCCTTGGAAACGGCGACCTGGGTCTGGGTCATCAGGTTGCTGACCGGTGTTCTCAATTCGTGGGCGATGTCCGAAGAGAAGTCGGACAGGCGCTTGAACGAGTCCTCGAGCCGCGCAAGCATCGAGTTAAACGCCACCACCAGATCCTGAACCTCGATCGGGACTTGCTCCAGGGGCAGCCGCGCATCCAGTCTTTCCGCTGAGATGCCGCGGGCAGTGTCGGCGATCGCACGGATCGGCGCCAAGCCACGCCTTGCCGCCAGCCAGCCGAGCAGGCTGCTCAGGACGGTGCCGAGGGCCATAGCGGCCCAGACCATGCGCCGGAAAGCGGCCATGAATTCCTGGTGGTGCGCCATGTCGAGTGCAATTGCCACCGTGTAGGTATCGGATGCCGTTGCCACTGCGACGGCAATGCCACGAAATGAACGTCCCTGATTCTGCCAGGTAACCGGCTGCATCGGCTTCGTCAAAAGCCCGCTGAGACCGCCATTCAGCACCGCGCGTGGAAAGTCGGCGTCCACCGTTGCATAAACCGCACGATCGCTTCCCGCATATACAGCCACCGACAGCCCGTGGTGACCCACCAGGGCATCATCGAGTTGTCGTGACAGTTCGGCGTTCGGCGCCGATGCTCCCGGCCTGGTGAGGATATGTTCAATGAGCGACATCTTGCCAGTGAGTTCAGCTACATCGAGCATCTCGAAATGTTCCTCAACCAGGTAGCCGATCACGGCGCCGATAGCCAGCAGTACTGTGGTCGATACTGCGGCGAAGAGCAGCGCCAGGCGGACGGTAAGCGAAGGGCTGCGCATCATGACGGTTCAGGCGCTTCTAGCACATAACCCATGCCACGGACGGTGCGGATCAGCTTCGGGTCGAAATCATCGTCCATCTTGGCGCGCAGACGGCGCACCGCCACCTCGATGACGTTGGTGTCGCTATCGAAGTTCATGTCCCAGACCTGGGACGCGATCAGCGAGCGCGGCAGCACTTCGCCCTGTCGCCGCATCAACAGTTCGAGCAGACCGAATTCCTTGGCGGTGAGATCGATGCGTCTACCGCCGCGCGATACTCGCCGGCGCAGCAGATCAAGCTCGAGATCGGCGACCTGAAGTACCTCCGGCTCCTTGGCCTTGCCCCGGCGCAGCAATGTGCGCGCCCGCGCCAGCAGTTCGGCAAAGGCAAATGGCTTGACCAGATAATCATCGGCACCGAGCTCCAGTCCCTTGACGCGGTCCGTTACCTGGTCGCGTGCAGTAAGGAATAGTACCGGCATTTCCCGGCCGGCGTGGCGAATCGCTTCCAGAACTTGCCAGCCATCCAGACCGGGCAACATCACATCGAGTACCACCAGGTCGTAAGCCTCGGTCAATGCCAGATGCAGGCCATCCGTGCCATCACGCGCCAAATCTGTTATGAAGCCGGCCTCGGTTAAGCCCTGCCTGAGATAGTCGCCCGTCTTTACCTGATCTTCAACAATAAGAATTTTCATGGCGTCCTCCGCGATATCCTTACATTGTGCATTCAGATATGTCCGTCGGACCGAAGATTACGAAGATGTAATCCGACAGTCAGGTTGCCGTCGGAAATGGTGAATTACAGTGGCAACCATTAACTCGCCAAATAATTGCCCCGCGCCGCTCGCTACGTTGTGTTTATCGATGAAGCCAACTGAACCTCTGATTGGGTCGATCACCGACACTGCCGCATGGTCACTGATTTTTGCTGCCTGGCTGGTCGCGACCGTATCGACACTGGGTGCGCTGTTCTTCGGTGAAGTCATGCAGCTTCCGCCTTGCGCCCTTTGCTGGTACCAGCGAATCTTCATGTTTCCGCTGGTGTTGATACTCCCGATCGGTCTATTCCCTTTCGACCAGAAGGTCGTTCGTTACGCGCTTCCTTTGGCTTCCCTCGGCTGGTTATTCGCAGTCTTCCACCTACTGTTAGTGGCCGGCGTCATCCCGGAAAGCATCAAGCCCTGCACACAGGGAGTTCCGTGTTCCAAAACGGTGATCGAGTGGTTTGGCTTTGTGACGATTCCACTGCTATCAGTTGTAGCTTTCTCAGCAATAGTGGGATTGTTGGTTTTAACCTATTTTCGGAGTTCGAAATGAAAAGAAAGACGCTGTTCATCGGTGCCGCCATACTTCTGCTGTTAGTGTTTGTGATCGGGACATTGGTTTACAAGAGTGGGAAAGCCGACCAGTCCGCAAAGCTTGTGGAGAGCAATCGCGCGAATCTGATGCGCATACACTCACCGGCCCTCGGCAAGGCAGACGCGCCAGTGGTGATCGTGGAGTTTTTTGATCCCGCTTGCGAGACATGCCGGGAGTTCTATCCCTTGGTCAAGAAGATGATGGCGGCAGACCGCGACCGGATTCGCCTGGTACTGCGTTATGCACCTTTTCACAATGGCTCGGACAAAGTGGTGGCAGTGTTGGAGGCTTCACGGAAACAGGGCAAATTCTGGCAGACGTTAGAAGCCCTATTCGCTTCCCAAGGGGAATGGGCACCTCATCATGCGCCCCAGGTCGCCCTGGTTTGGCCACGCTTGGAAGGGCTCGGCCTAAATATCGAACAGCTCAAGGCCGACATGATGGCTCCGGAGGTCGCCCAGGTCATCGCACAAGATCTTGACGATGCACGATCCCTCAAGGTGACGATGACGCCGGAGTACTTCGTCAATGGAAAACCATTGCCCAGCTTTGGTTACGAACAGTTGAAGAAGTTGGTCGATGACGCGTTGAAAGAATCTCCCCGTTAGCAAGAAGATTCATCCCGACTGCCGGGCATTTTCACAACAACTCTCCTACTGCACAGGGGTACCAACTCTGATCATGAGGAATAATTCATTCGCCGTTTCAATAATCTCCCGAAATGACCGGCACGGCGGGTCAAGATGACACTTTCCACATCCAGTCACCCCAGTTATTTGAATTCCACCAACGAGTCTTCTGCGGACCTTATGGCGAGGGTCAGAAAGTCCATACAGGTGCAACATAATACCAATGCAGCTCCATTTAGTGATTCGAACACCGCCAGCAGTCCTTCTACGGATTTTTTGGCGATTGTGAACCGGATCGTGCAGGAGAGCCATACTAATTTGCCGCCTCCCAGTGATTCGAGTCTCTCCGTCAATCCTTCAGCAGAACTAATCGCGAGAGTCAGCAAATCCATAGCGGAGCAGCATCCTGATAGCTCCAAAGCACAAAGTACATCAACAAGTGACAGCACCACACTCTCCGAATTAGGGAAGAGGCTGAAAACGCTGATCTCCAATCATAAGTTTTGAGCTGCCGACTTTAGATGATAGGGTTTTTTTACTAACATTTGGCGGTTCCGTCGTCAAAAACGACGGGGACCCGCCCTTCACGAACCCCACAGACTGGGTGCTCTCCCGGCAGATGATGAGCGGCCTGGGGAAGACGGTGGCGATGCGCCAATCTGCCGTTGAGTAATGGCATATTCCGGTCTTGCCACTGCCTCTGTGCGCGTGGGCCATGCCCCAATTCCCGAAGATTACAAAGTTGTAATGTTGGTGTCACCAATTTGCCGGGTAGTTGAAAGTAGAATGATTGCGAGGTAAAGGTTATTGCGGGTCTCGCTACCGACGAAATCTCAAGCAAGTGCGTTTCATACGGCGACCAAAACTCATTCAACCCTGGGACATTAAATGAAAAGAACCATTACCTTGCTGACCGGGCTCCTTGCCGCGCTCTCGGTTCAGGCACAGCCCGAGGTCGCCGATCCAGCGAGCACACCCAAAACGCAGACCCGACCCACCAGCGCCATGCCCCATATGCCCGAGATGGACTATCAATCGGCGCTCAGCAAATACCGTGCTTTTCAGGACGAGAAAATATCATCCTGGAAAGCAAGTAACGACAATGTGGCACGTATCGGCGGTTGGCGCGCCTATGCCCGAGAAGCTAGCGAACCTGAACCAGCATCGCGCAATACCGGCCGGGAGACGCCGGCGGCAACTGCTGGCCATCCCAATGCCGGTCATGGCAAATGAAAAGACTACTTGACGCCCAACCAGTAGCAGCGACGCAGATTGCCTTATCGAATGGCATAAAGACCATTCCAGCACTTGCAATCATCCTTGTTCTTGCGGGTTGCGCCACCGCAAATATCGATCAATCACTGCATTCCACCAACCGCGAAGCTGCTACCTTCACCAACGGGCAAGTGCAGTTGGTACGTTCCATCGAAACGCGCGCCGAGAATGAAAAGCAGGTTGCCGAACTGCTGACGAAGCCCCTCACACAATCGGCAGCCGTCAAGGTGGCGCTGCTTAACAGTCCCGCCTTGCAATCCTTGCTGGCCGAACGATGGGGCGACATGGCCGCCGCCGCCCAAGCCGGCCGAATTGCCAACCCGCTATTCAGCTTCGAGCGGCTGCGATTTCTTGACGAGTTGGAGTTGAGTCGGACGCTGTCCTTCGGCTTGCTGGATTTGCTCACCTTGCCGCAACGCGCCGCCGTCGCCAATTCGCGCATCCACCAGGCGGAGTTGCGGATGACCTCGGACGTGGTGGATCAAGTCACCCAAGTCAGGCAAGCCTGGGTCCGGGCCGTCGCTGCCCAGGAAAACCTGCTGTATGCGCAGCGCGTCTATGCAACCGCCGAGGCCAGCGCGGAGCTGGCGCGTCGAATGCAAGGCACGGGTAACTTCACCCGCCTGCAACGCGCTCACCAACAGGCGTTCTATGCCGACGCGGCGAGTCAACTGCTAGGCAGCCAATATGCTGCCACCTCATCCCGCGAACAACTGGTTCGCCTGTTGGGGCTTGGCAGCGGTACCCAAGAAACCATGCTCAGGCTCCCCGGGCGATTGCCGGACCTCCCCAAGGAACCCCTTGCGCCAACGCTGGTCGGCGGCGCGCTGGCGGCGCAGCGACTGGATGTGCGTCTGGCGCAGTTGCAGCTTGATGCTGCAAGTCAAGCCCAGGGGTTGGGTCTCGTCACCAGCCTGACGGACATTGAGGTGGGCGTCCAACGCGACACGATTTTCGACACTGCGGCAGCTGGCAAAAACATCCGGCGCGGCTATACGGTAGACGTTCGCCTGCCGATCTTCGACTTGGGTGACGCCCAGCGTGCGTCGCTGAACGCCAACACCCTGACTGCGGCCTACCGTCTGGAAGCAACCGTCGCCGCCGCCGGCTCCCAATTGCGTGAGACTTACTCCGCTTACCGTACAGCGCATGACTTGGCGCGTCACTACCGCGATGAAGTGGTGCCTTTGCGTAAGCTTATCTCGGAAGAGAACGGCCTGCGCTACAACGGCATGATTATCGGGGTTTTTGAATTATTGGCCGACACCCGCGATCAAATAGTCGCAGTGATGGGAGCGATTTCAGCACAGCAGCAGTTCTGGCTGGCAGACGCAGCGCTGCAGGCCACTCTCATCGGCAGACCAATCTATGCGCAAGCAGGTGCCCCGGCCGGCAAAGTGCTTGGCGGTGGATCTGGCCATTGAGTGATGAGCTACCTGGTGAATTCAGCAAGGACAAGTCGATGACATCAAGACGTAATTTCCTGGGGGGTATCGGTGCGATTACGGCCGCAGTATCCACCGCAACGGTCAGTCGAGTAGCCATGGCCGCATTGCCCGAACCGGCAATACAAACATCTCCGGACACCATGCCGCCGCTGCTACCGAAGTCCGGCCGTCCCTATAACCCGGTGGTGACCCTCAACGGCTGGACGTTGCCGTGGCGCATGAACAATGGGGTAAAGGAATTCCACCTGGTGGCGGAACCGGTGGTCCGCGAGATGGCGCCTGGCTTCAAGGCGCATTTGTGGGGCTATAACGGCCAATCGCCGGGCCCCACCATCGAAGTTGTAGAGGGCGACCGGGTGCGCATCTTTGTGACCAACAAATTACCGGAGCACACGGCTGTTCATTGGCACGGCCAGCGCCTGCCCAACGGCATGGACGGCGTGGGCGGCTTGACTCAGAAAGCCATAGACCCCGGCAAGACGTTCGCGTACGAGTTCATCGCCCGTCGCCCGGGTACGTTTATGTACCATCCCCATGCCGACGAAATGACGCAGATGGCCATGGGCATGATGGGATTCTGGATCACCCACCCGAAGGCCAGGCACCCGCTGATAGCCGAAGTGGATCGCGACTTCGTGTTTCTGCTCAACGCTTATGATATCGATCCGGGCGCTTACACACCGAAGATCATGACTATGACAGACTTCAATCTGTGGAGCTGGAACAGCCGCATTTTTCCCGGCATCGACTCGCTCAACGTCCGCAAGAATGACAAGGTGCGCATCCGGATTGGCAACCTGACGATGACCAACCATCCGATCCATCTTCATGGCCATGAGTTCCTGGTTACCGGCACGGATGGCGGACCCACTCCGAAGAGCGCGCGCTGGCCAGAGGTCACCACCGACGTTGCGGTCGGCCAGATGCGCCAGATCGAGTTTTTGGCCGACGAAGAAGGCGATTGGGCATTCCATTGCCACAAGTCCCACCACACCATGAATGCCATGGGACACGAAGTGCCCACCTTGATCGGCGTGGATCATCGGGGTGTCGCCAAACAGATCACCAACCAGATACCCGAGTACATGGTGATGAGCGAGCGCGGGATGGCTGATATGGCCGAGATGGAAATGCCATTGCCGGATAACACTGCGCCGATGATGACCGGGCAAGGCCAGTTCGGATCCGTCGAGATGGGCGGCATGTTCAGTGTGGTCAAAGTACGGAAAGACCAAAAACCAGGCGACTACAAGGATCCGGGCTGGTACCAGCATCCCGAGGGTACCATTGCTTTCGAGGTTTCAGGCGCAATCACCGAACCGGCTCGTTTCAAGTCGGAGGGTGGTCAATCCATGCCGCGTTTGAAAAAGCCCGTGAAAGACGTCGAAGTACGCATCCGCAAGCCCATCGGCCCAATGCAACACTAGAACTTTACCAATCAGAAAGGATTCTTATGCGACGCAACTTCAATCCCGTGACACCCCTGGCAGCAGCCTTGATCTTGGCATCTGGCCTCGCCTCTGCAAGTGGCACGCACGCAGGCGGCCATGACGATGCAGCTTTCGGTGAAGCCGGGGTGGCCGCGGAAATCACGCGCACGGTGACGGTCAATATGACAGACACCATGCGCTTTTCTCCCGCCAGCTTGACGGCCAAACAGGGAGAGACCATTCGTTTCGTGGTGAAAAATACTGGTCAACTCAAGCACGAGTTTGTGCTGGGCAGCACCAAGGAACTCAAAGAACACTACGAGGTGATGAAGAAGAATCCGGAAATGGAACACGCCGACGCGAATATGGTGACGGTGGCCCCCGGGCAAACTGGAGAAGTTGTATGGAAGTTCAGCAAATCCGGGAAAGTAGATTTTGCCTGCCTGCAACCCGGACACTACGATGCCGGCATGAAAGGTCGGATATTGGTGAAAAAGAACGTTATGGCAAATGACAAGACGGCGATGCCGAAAGATGAACATGACCACAAGCATTGAGAAATTGGGAAGCCTTGCCTCATACAATTCATCCAATGAGCGAGTGCGACTGCGCGACGCCGCGCCTTAACACACCATTTCTGTTGAAGGAAATATCATGACGTTGTTCCATCGTCTTTTCCTTGTTGCCATTGCTATCGTGCCGGCCTATTCGGTCGGTGCGAGCGGAGACGACAACAAGGAACACGGAAGCGCTCAGGGCACAGAACAAGCTACAAGCGCCGCGGAAGTGGCCGAAGGTGAGGTGCGAAAGATAGACAAGGACAACAAGAAGATCATCATAAAGCATGGCGTGATCAAGAGCCTCGACATGCCACCCATGACGATGGTGTTTCGGGTCAAAGACGCCACCATCCTCGACAAGGTGCAAGCTGGCGACAAGGTATTGTTCAAGGCCGAAAAATCCGAGGGTGCAATAGTGGTCACCGAGATTCAGCGTGCAAAATGAAATGAAATATAGGTTGCTCCTATCCGCGATGTCTTTTGACCCAACATCGACCGATGGTTCCTACTGCATAACCTTTAGCGACGGCTACACGGGGACCGGCGATAATCAAGGTGATGGCCGGTTCGGTCAGCACCATGGTGGATGAAACAACAGGGGCCGACATTCCCTACAATATGCCCATCCTCAAGGCCGATGGCACTGTGAGCATGGTCACCACCGACGTGTCTTCTTCCGCATCGATGCAAGCCACGTTGCAAAATGCCGGCATGCCCGTGAATAATGCCGCGAATACGGCCAATATCATCATGGGTGGAATGCGCTGATAATGCCGCCTTTCCCGATAGGGCCAAAGCTGAAATTCGGCACCGAAGCGAATTGACGTACCCCAGAGTCCCTCGGCCAGCATCTTCGCGTTGCTGGCCGAGGGATTTCTGTGAATCCCAAAGATTACACAAGTGTAATGTTTCAGTCAGGTTGCCGTCGACTAGGATTCGTCAAACTGCGGACATTCGCAATTAAACCCGCAACATCGATAGGAGAACTGAATGAAAACTGTGATTTCAACCGCCTTTATCGCCGTGGCCATCACCTTCGCCGCACCCGTCATTGCTTCAGATGATCATTCCGGCCATGGTGCCATGCATGCAAGCACTCAAACCATGGCAGCCATGACCGATGGCACGGTAAAGAAGGTGGACAAGGCAACAGGAAAAGTTACCCTCGCTCACGGCGCGCTGACCAATCTCGGCATGCCCCCAATGACCATGGTTTTTCGGGTCAAGGACGCTACCTGGCTCGATCAGATGAAGGATGGCGACAAAGTCCGTTTCATAGCCGACAATGTCAATGGAAGCCTGACTGTCGTTAAATTAGACAGAGTGAATTAACAATTTCGTTTCCCTGGAGGTTTTATATGCGACGTGCAATTCTCGCGCCGGCGATGGTTCTTTTTTTGGTCCTGGCCGTGCCGTCCAGTCTGCGAGCGCAGGAAATCACCTTGGGCAGGACGGTGGAGACCCTGCTCCAGTACGCCAAGGAACGTAATCCGGAATATGCCTCGATGCGTCTCGAGGCCGAGGCCGCCGGGGAACGCATCTATCCGGCCGGCGCCCTACCCGATCCGGTGTTGCGCACCGAGTTGCAGAACATCACCAATTTCGGTTCGGACGCCAGGCCCAATCTGCTGCCCAGCCGGATTGGCGGCACCAAATATACGCTGATGCAATCACTGCCATTTTGGGGCAAGCGAGATCTCAAGCGTGAAGCCGCTGAAGCGGAGGCCGATGCGGCCCAAGGCAAGGCCAGCGTCATCTGGACGGAACAGGCGGCACGCATCAAGACCGCGTACGCCCAGTACTTCGCCGTGGCACGCCTGATCCGCTTGAATAAGGAAGTCATTGATCTCATCGACCGCATCGAGGGTATCACCCAGGTGCGTTACGCCAGCGGGCTGACACCCCAGCAGGACGCCATCCGCGTCCAGGTGGAACGCACCTCGATGCAAAACGAACTGATCCAGATGGAGACCGAACATCACCATGCACGCACCCGTCTCAATGCGCTGCTGGCGCGCCCCGCCCAGTCCACTTTTGCGGAGCCGGAGCGCCTGAGACCGATTCCCGCTCCCGCCAAGCTTGACTTCGTGGCGCTTGAAGATCGTCTGCGCGGCAAGAATCCACAGCTTTTCGCCGACGCCGCCAAAATCCGTGCCGCGGAGAAGAACCGCGACCTGACCTACCGCAACCGCTATCCAGATTTCACCCTGGGCGTCTCACCGATGCAGACGGGCAGCCGCATCAATGAATGGGAACTGATGGTTGAATTCAACATCCCTCTGCAGCAAGAGAGTCGCCGCAGCCAGGAGCGTGAAGCCGAAAAGATGACCGACGCCGCCCGCGCTCGCAAAGAGGCGACGGCCAATCAGGCACTGGCCGACCTCTCCGAGAACCTAGCAGGTATCGACGTAGCGAGACGCGTCGAAATACTCGCGCAAGTCAGCCTCCTGCCGCAGGCGGAACTCACCTTCCAGGCGGCGCTTGCTGGCTACGAAACCGGCAAGGTGGATTTCGCCACCCTGCTCGATGCACAGCGGCAGATACGCAAAGCCAAGCAGGACATCGTCAAGGCACAAGCCGAGCAGCAGGCACGCTTGGCGGACATCGAACGGCTGATAGGGGAAGACATATGAAACTGGGAACTGGAATTGTGGCCGCCGCTGTTGTTGCGGCATTGGGAGCAAGTGGAGGTTACTGGATCGGGACGCGCAACGGCGGTGGTGGACACAACGCTGAGAGTGCAGCCCCAGTTGGCGTAGGCCAACCGGGCGCAACGGTGCCTGCTGGCGCCAAGAAGGAACGCAAGCTGCTCTATTACCGAAACCCGATGGGTCTGCCGGATACCTCGCCGACACCGAAGAAGGACCCGATGGGTATGGATTACATCGCGGTCTTTGAAGGCGGTGAAGATGGTGAGGAAAATACGCCCAGTACCGCCAACCAGATCAAAATCAGCACTGAAAAGGTCCAGAAGCTCGGCGTCAGAACTGAAGCGGCGAGCTTACGCACGGTGGACAAGGTCGTCCGCGCCGCCGGCCGCATCGAGCCGGATGAGCGCCGTCTCTACACCATCGCCCCCAAATTCGAGGGCTACGTGGATCGACTGCACGTCAACGTCACTGGTCAGCCTGTTACCAAAGGGCAGCCGCTGTTCGAGGTCTATAGTCCGGAACTGGTATCGGCCCAACGCGAATACGCGATCGCCGCCCAGGGCGTCCAATCCCTCAAGGACGCGGGAGGCGAAGCGCAGAACAGCATGATGCAACTGGCCGAGTCAAGCTTGACGCGTCTCAAGAACTGGGATATCTCGGAAGAGCAGGTGAAGGCACTGGCCAAGTCCGGCGCAGCCAAGCGCACCCTGACCTTCCGCTCACCAGTAAGCGGAATTGTGACCGAGAAGAAGGCCGTGCAAGGCATGCGTTTTATGCCCGGCGACGCGCTCTACCAAGTGGCCGACCTATCCGCCGTGTGGATCATCGCCGACGTCTTTGAACAGGATATCGGGCAAGTGAAGCTCGGCGCTAAAACTCAGATCAGGATCAACGCCTATCCGGGGAAAGTCTTCGAGGGCGCCATCACCTACGTCTACCCGACGCTGAAAGCCGAAACCCGCACCGTTCCGGTCCGGGTAGAACTCGCCAATCCCGGGCACACACTCAAACCGGGCATGTTCGCCCAGATGGAACTTGCGATCGGCGCAAAGACCAAAGTCGTCACGGTACCGGTCTCGGCCGTCATCGACAGCGGCACACGCCGAATCGTCCTGATTCAACTCAAGGAGGGTCGCTTCGAACCGCGCGAAGTCAAGCTGGGCGCACGCAGCGACGACTACGTTGAAGTCACAGAAGGGGTCAAGGACGGCGAGCTTGTCGTGGTTGCCGCCAACTTCCTGATCGATGCCGAGAGCAATCTCAAGGCGGTCATCGGCGGTTTCGGTCACTCCGCTCACGGAGCGGAGCCGAAGACGGAGGCCGGGGCGGAGAACACAGCGCCTGCCGCTAAGGGGGCAAGCTACAACGCCGAAGGCAAAATCGAGGCCATCGATTCCAAAGCCGGAACGGTGTCTATCGCACATGGCCCGGTGGAAAGTCTCAAATGGCCGGGGATGACGATGGAATTCGCGCTCGCCAATTCTGGATTGCTGGGCACTCTCAAGCCCGGTTCGCCGGTGGTATTTACCTTCATCGAGCGGAAACCCGGCGAGTGGGTGATCATCAAGCTCGAAGGCACCGGTGCCGCGCGTCCTGCGGCGCATTCCGGCCACTAAGACAGGACCCGCCATGCTCAGCAAAATCATCGACTGGTCGAGCCGAAATGTATTCCTGGTGTTGCTCGCCACATTGTTTCTTGTCATCGGGGGCATCTACGCCGTTCTGAAGACCCCCATCGATGCACTGCCCGATCTCTCAGACGTGCAGGTCATCGTGTATACCGAATACCCCGGCCAGGCGCCACAGGTAGTCGAAGATCAGGTCACTTATCCGCTCACCACGGCCATGCTGTCGGTGCCGAAGTCCAAGGTGGTACGCGGGTTCTCGTTTTTCGGCGCCTCCTTCGTCTATATCATTTTTGAAGACGGCACCGATATCTACTGGGCGAGATCCCGGGTGCTGGAATATCTCAACTTTGCTTCCGGACGTATGCCCAAGGGCGTGACGCCGCAGATCGGGCCCGATGCCACGGGCGTCGGCTGGGTGTATCAATATGCACTGGTTGCCAAGGACAGGACTCTCGCCGAATTGCGCGCGATCCAGGACTGGTATGTGCGCTACCAACTCACCAAGGCGCAAGGCGTGGCCGAGGTCGCTTCGATTGGCGGTTTCGTCCAGACCTACCAGGTGACGGTCGACCCGACCAAGCTGCGCGCCTACGGCATTTCACTCATGAAAGTCACGCAAGTGATCCGGGACTCGAACCGCGACGTCGGCGGGAGAGTGGTGGAAATGGCCGAGACCGAGTACATGGTGCGCGGCAAAGGCTACCTGCGCAACAAGAGTGACATCGAAATGCTGGTGGTCAAAAACGACAAGGGAACGCCGGTTCTAATCCGCGACATCGCCAGGGTGGAACTCGCCCCGGACGAGCGACGCGGCTTGACCGAGCTCAACGGCGAGGGCGAGGTGGTCTCGGGGATCGCCATGGCGCGCTATGGGCAGAACGCGCTGGA
>Ga0172379_10006565_pt1 | contig 15490 bp, 15 predicted proteins | sample GrowelOW334metaG_FD_119756 | JGI IMG/M metagenome (GOLD analysis project Ga0172379, IMG submission 119756) | Groundwater microbial communities from an aquifer near a municipal landfill in Southern Ontario, Canada - Groundwater well OW334 metaG | ecosystem: Environmental > Aquatic > Deep...
GTAAGGGTGGTCTTCCCGGATTGGCGGGGCCCGGTGACTGTCACCACTGGAAACTGCCGGGCGAGGGACAATAGTTTTTCTGATAAGGTGCGCTGAATCATGGCGGCAGCATAGAGCAAAAACCACCCTTTGTCAAATTGTAAGTTGAAGTTTCAATCCGCAGGCATGCCTCTGATCCGGGTGGCGGATGCCCCATTTTATCTGACCGGTGGGACGCTTTCCGGCATGCAGGCATCCGGAAAGCGTTGTTTTGTGAAGGTTGATTTCCCTGTTCTTTTGGGACCGAGGAGGAAGAAGCTTTCCATATTCTTATCACTTCACTCTCCAATAACCGTCGCGGTCGCTCCCGATTCGTTGCACCCGGTTTTCAGATTTGAGCGCCACCAGATGGTCCTTGATGGTGTTTTGACTCTTCCCCAACAATTGCGCCATCTCGCTGCGAGTAAGGTTTGGATTTTCACGGAGGATATCGAGAATCTGGTCCTTCGTTGAGCTTTTCTGGGTGGTTTTCTGGGTGGTTTTCTGGGTGGTTTTCTGGGTGGTTTTCTGGGTGGTTTTAAAAAAGGTTACCAGAAACCCATCCTGGATTTCCTCAAAAGACGGCTCCTTTAGCCCGTGTAACCTTATGGATTCCAATACCCGCTTGATGCCGGAACCGTATTTCTCAATGATCCCGGCCTCTTTAAAAAGCGTGGCGATCTGTTTGTTGCGAATGGCTGAGACGTAGTTGCCGTGCACCAACTGCTCTATCGTTAACCCGGCCATCAGGCGACCGGGATTGAAGAATTCTATCCGGTCGTCAAATATTCTGATCATGGAATCGCTGGAACTCATGTAGTCGCGGTGGACAATCATGTTGACCACGATTTCACGCAGCGCCGTAAGAGGAAAGTCCCAGCGTTCCTCCCGTTGTTTGTCGCCGGTAATGATGTAAGAGCGATTCAGATGTTTTCGAATAAACGATAGCACCGCATCCACTTCACCAAACAGGTCGGATCGGATGGTTAGGCTGTCCTGAATGAGGGTGCCGCTATCAAAACGACCTATCTCTATCGTGGATGAAAGAACATCCTCCGCTGCAAAAAGCAGATAGCAGCCATTCGTAATCGCTGTTTCCTTGATTAACTCGAATTTTTTGAGCACCGTGAGGGGATCGTCCAGAATGGGATTGGGGCGAAGCCGATTTGATATTTCGGTGAAATTGCTTACTTTCGCTAAAGAGATGTCCGCCAGCCCATGGCGGCTGTCGGGATAGAAATCCCAGCTTGTCTGATAACTTCGCAAATGCAGATTGGATATCTCGTGAATGGGAATCTGATGGTTTGCATTCCTGACTCTTTTCAGATATTTCCCTCGGCAGCTCACGGGCTTGATCGGAAACTCGTCGATCATAAAGATCACGACGTCTTTATGATCAATGGCAGCGGTCGCAACATCCGGGATAAGAGTGGGGAACGTGCTGGTTTTTATCTGATTTAGCCATTGCGGGATCGTCTCGTTGCCGAGTTGGACGCCGACAATCTTTCCGGAATCTGCAACCCCGACAAAAACGTGCCCACCCTTTGTATTGGCGAAAGCGGCAAGCGTTTCAATCGCCGCCTGATCGAGGGTGGATTTGAACTCGACCGTCTCTGATTCACCTTTTTTTATGAAATCCAGAATGGTTTCTTCGTTCATTTCTTCTCCGTGCGACCTGCCTCAAGGATGATTTAACTCAAATATTCAAGTGTCTGATACAAAACAGACACACTGCTTTTAATCGAAATTGATCCGTTCCTTTTCAATGACCAGCGGCCGTTTCAAGACCTGGGTATGGATGGCGCCGATATATTCTCCGATGATGCCGATGAAAAACAACTGGACGGATGAAAAGAAGAAGAGACCGATGACCAGCGGCGCCATCACAAGCTAAAAGTTACCACATAAAATCCATTTACATCCAAAATATCAGATTGACTCCCGCAGGAGCACCCGTGCCGGAGCGCCCTCACAACCCTTTAGTTTGAGTGGCATACATATGAGTTCGTATGCGCCCACACTAACTCCTGATAAATTAAGGCCTTCCAGAATAGAGATGCTGTTCCTTAACAATAATTTATGCACAGGGGAACCCTCGGAGTGAAATGATTCAATTGATAAGAAGTCTATACCAACAAGAATGGTTTTCATTTCAATAAGATAATGCGCCGCATCAATACCCAGTGCCACGAAATTCTTGTCAAAATAACTGATATTATTCGCCCATATTCCTGAATTTCTTGTTTTAATAAGAATTCTCGAATATCCGTTCATATCATATTTTTGCAAGTCCTTTTTTTCTATAAGAACTTTAGAATCAACCTCAACGACGAGACACGGTCCAATGAAAGTCTCAATAGGAATAACATCTGTTGTAACTCCATCGCTCAGAAAGTGATATGGAGAATCGATATGTGTGCCCGCGTGAACACCCATCTCCATTTTTGTTACATTGCATTGATCGCCATTCAAGATTGACTTGGTCATTCTTAGTGAAACTGGCGGGTCGCCTGGCCATACAGGCAGGTCATTTGAAATTGACAGAGAAATATCATACAATTTCATTTTCTTTCTCCAGCGAATTGTAATATTCCCGTAGATAGAATGATCGTCGACATTGTATTTTTCATGTTTCGAAACGTTGATATGGCAACGGATGATCGGTCTGTATTGCCGGGGGAATTTCCACTCCGTCCCAGGGACGCCCGTCGCAATAATCGCAACCTTCCATGAATTTGTTACGAGCAATATATTCTTTCAACCGTAGCCTGAGAAGTGGGTTCTCTGCCAGAAGTTCCACATAGTCGGACGGAATATCGGGAATTGCCTTTAAACGGGCGGCATTGGCAATAAACGGACAGCGATAAAGTCTGTTGCCGTTAAGCGTAAACAGATTTTTTGTACAACAACCGGCGAATATATGCTGTTGCTGCTCCGGCGTCCTGACATGCCTGACAATTCCTGAACATGCTGTCCACCCTGTGGCGGGATGAACATAATGCGCTATTTTCTCCCGTTCCAGCAAATCAATCAACGGTTTCAGTTTACGAGACAATTTACCGTAATTGGTGATGAGGAACAGCGTTTTGTCATCGCGAAAATCGTCGAGCTGTTCCGGTCGCGGTAACAGTGTCCCGTTAGTATAAATGACAATTCGATTCACCTTGGCTTCCGCCACAAGTTTACGGACCAGTAGATGGACGTCGCGGTTCATCAGCGGCTCGCCACCGATCACGCGGAAATCGTTGATCTCATCGATCGCGCCGCATAGCGCATCAATCGCGGCATACATTTCTTCCAATGAGCAATCCCGCGGTTTCTTATAATACTGCATCAGATTGGAACAGTCTCTACAGCGTAGCGAACAGCGTTCGGTGACAATCAAATCTACGCTATGCATGAATAATTTTTCTGGGCTTAAATAGTTTTTGTGGCACAGCAGGCACGTATTGACCAGGAAGCTGACAAAATCAAGCGAGCCGCAATAAGGCAACGCCGCCAAATCGATCTTTTTCAATATCTCGCAAGTGGCCCATTTTTCATACCTCATTCCCTGCAATTGACTGACAATGTCGTTTATATCCGCAACGGAAATCAAAAAGACCGCATCTGGATATTTGGAGTTCAATTGCGAAGTATGGATTACCGGTACACCACAAACATTGCATCCGGACTTGGCGACACTGTTGTCGCAAAAACAATCCACAGAAACCCCCGCTCTGCTACAGGCATGTAGTAAAGCCTCCCCCACGGCTCCTGCTCCGAAAATAATTACAGGCAAACCGCTATGGCGTAGTTCTTCCACAGTCAACGGTCGTTTTGTCATTTCGTCTCGCATGGTTTCCCATATCTTTGGACCGCTTTGTAGCGGCATACTAGCATAATAGCCTTCGCCATTTTAAATTTCAATAACAATGGCAATAGTTTGCTCTCACCGCGGACGGGAAAATAATAAGGCAAACTTTTCCGCAGCATCGGCTCATTGATCATCTTCTGCAGTAAATGCATAATTTCCGCTCGGTTACCGTCTTTGATTTGTCCGCATAAACGCACCAGTTGAATAATCGTCAAACTAACGCAGGCATGGCCTACGATCTGTTCCTGGGTCTGCCCTGGACGTTCCGGCAGAAACAATTCGCTTAAACTCTCCATGGCTTTAAAATGGTCGAATACTTTCTCCGGATGATCGGTAATTTTGGTCGATGCGGAAATATAATACACCATATAGGTATAATTATAAGAGTGCGCTTCGATGTAAGACATAGTGCGAATAAATTTAAGATATTTAAAATTAAAATCGGCGTCTTCGAAAACGTGTAATTCCGAATTAAAACGAAGCTTATTATTCTTGATGATTGCGGCATTAAACAGCCTGCCCCAAACACAAGTAAACATTGGCGTTCGGTTCGGCTTCCGTAGATAAGATTCAAGATAGTGCAAAATGTCCTGCCTGCTCAACATCTGCTGATGGTCAAGGGATGACTCTTCACGCAAAACATTTCCTTCGCCATCCAGCCATTTACACCCTGAAACGATCAAATCTGCCTTGTTTTTTCGATATTCATTAGCTAATAAATCCAAAGCATCCGGAGCAATGGAATCATCGGCGTCAAGAAAATAATAAAACTTGCCGGTGGCTCTGTCCATCCCCGTATTGCGAGCGGCGGCGGGGCCGCTGTTATGGGTATGATGAACATGGATGCGATGATCGGCAGCAGCATATTCATCGCAGATGGCCGCCGTGCGATCCGTAGACCCATCATCGATTAGAATCAATTCCCAGTTACCATAAGCCTGATTAATCACGCTATCAATGCAACGGCGCAAATACTTTTCACCATTAAAAACCGGCGTGATTATGCTGATTATGCCTATATCTTCACTTTTCGTGATTGTGGTGCTACTGGTCAAAGTTGATCCGCTCCTCTTCAATCACCAACGGCTTGTTTTTTACCTGGGTGTAAATGGCACCGATGTATTCGCCGATAATTCCAATGAAGATCAACTGTACCGCCGAGAAGAAAAATAAACCGATTACCAGCGGCGCCAATCCCAACGTAAACGTCTGCCAGAAAATCAACTTATAAATCAGGTATCCAATCGCAATCACAAGGCTTATTCCCGCCAGACAGAATCCGGTAAATGCCGCCAACCGTAATGGCATCTTGGTATGGTTGACAAATCCGGTCATCGCCATGTCGTACAAAATAAAAAAATTGTTTTTTGTCTTGCCGTGTTTGCGCTTTTCCTGAACGAAAGGAATCTCCACCCGTTTAAATCCGATTTCACTGACTAAACCGCGAAAATACGGATATGGATCGTGAAACTTGCGGATCGCTTCCATAAATTGCCGGTCATACAGGCCAAATCCTGTGAAATTATGAATTTGCGGCATTTCGGAAAATTTCGCCAGCAACCAGTAGTAAAAACGCCGCACCGCAAATATCAAGAAATTTTCCTTGCTATGCGGCTTGACAGCGCAAACAACCTTTGCCCCTGCTTCCCATTCACGGATAAAATCCGGAATCATCTCGGGTGGTTCTTGCAAATCAGAGCAGATTCCCACCACCGCATCACCGGATGCCTGTAGAAAACCGTTAACCGGAGACCGAATGTGCCCAAAATTATTGGAGTTTAATATCACCTTGAACTTTTTGTCTTGGGCAGCAAGTTCCCTCAAAATTTCCCGACTGCCATCGGTGGAACAATTGTCGGCCATGATGATCTCATAGTCATAATGCGACAATTTATCCAATACTGCGCGACAGCGCCGATAGAATTCCCGGAGGTTGACCTCTTCATTATAACAATAACTGGCGATACTGATCTTTTTCATGTTCGCTTACGACTTAATCGTTCCATAACTATGGCCTCCTGGCCATCCAAATTATCAGGAGCCTGTTTGATAAAATAACAATCTGCACATGCCTTGTTCTCCCCACGACGATGTTCAAGGTGCATACGGCGAAACTCGAACATTTGCGGTCCGTTCCAAATCTCTTTCAACGAATTCTTGTTGACATCTCCAACTACAGTGCTGTGAGACCAATCGACACAACATATTGACACCGCTCCGTTAAAGTTTATCGCCAGCGAATAGAAAGGATAAGGACAAACATCTTTTTCTATCAGCGGCAGTCCGTCTTGTGTCTCCGGCTTAGTTCCCAGTAGAAAATCTTTGCTTTTGGTGTAGGATAATCCCATTAATTCTTCAATGGCGCAAAAATCACTGATCGCCTTAAAATCCAGATAAAATTTTTCTTTATCTTCCTCGCTCAAATTTGCGTTAATGATCTTCACATAAATCTCACATGTCCCCCTACAATGAAACAAATCGCGAATATTGTCGACGAATTTTTCGTAATCAATACTAACACCGGAAATCTTCCGATAACCGGCGGTGCTGACCGCTTCCACAGAAATACCAATCCAGTCGATGCCGGTATTAATCAATTTTCGATTCATTTCAGCACATAGCAGTAGGCCATTTGTTTTTAGCCTGACCTTTTCCGCCACGCCTGATTGCTTCAGATACGTTAACATCTCAATCAAATTTTGGTGCAGTAACGGTTCTCCGTCTTTATAAAAATGAATCATCTTTATTGGATTATCGAACTCAGCCATATCGTTTATTATTTTATGGAAGAGTTCCAGTGACATAACACCAGACGGACGTCCAATTTTCCGCAACAAATTCTTATCACTGGTCGGACAAAATGAACATTTTAGGTTGCACAAATTGGTTTGTTCAAGATAAACGAGAAAAGGACCAGGGAGCGGGATCAACTCTGGCAATGATTGGCGCTGTTTACACCGAAGATCTTTCCCGTTAATTATTTTAGCCATATTTCTCCTACCTTATTTAGGCAAAGAGGCTTGACATCGGTTTTGAGAAATGAATTCATTCACAATTTATCGATTGATATTTAATCGACTTACAGGAATTGCATAGCAAACTAAATCCCACACTTCAAGACGATGCGGCCTTAGAAAAAAACGATATCCCTCATCATACGAATGTATGAGTGCTGGTATTCTCCACAAATGATCTTGGCGATGATAAGTACTTATTGCTAAAATTGGGTGATTATTCCTTATGCTGTTCTGCGCCCCTATCAGAGCATCTAATTCAGAGCCTTCAATATCCATTTTTATGTATGTTGGCCTTCCCCCCCCCAGGACATCGTCCAAAGCCACACAATCAACTTCAAGACCACTTGATCCAACTGCTGACAGATCTGTTCCTAAAGATTCAAAACGTACTTTTGATTTGCATGCACCAACAGCAAATGGGTACACACTCACTCTTTCTTTAAAACCTTTTGGTAATCCCATGACGTATTGTTCCAACTGCTTGAAATTGGTCGGGTCTGGTTCGAAAGCAATAATTTTGCCGGAGTTAAACCCTTGTGTGTTTAAAAAACTTTTGATTGTATCGCCGTCATATGCGCCACAATCTATAAATAACTCATCCGGTAATATGTGTATAAGATCATTTGGAAAATATATCTCATGTAAAACAGGATGAGGCAAAACGTCAACGTCCATGTTCATACGCCAATTCAGTTGTGCAAGGTACTCATAACGTGAAGCATTATCCTCCCATAAAGAAAAAACATTTAGTACTTCTTCGGCCTGCTCAAGTACCTTATGAGGCATATCTAAGGCAAAGTGCGGGAGAAAAACATCGCTGTACTTCCAATATAAATAGCCAAAAGGGGCAATTCTGGCACAACCTAATTTTTCCAACTGTTGGTATTGTTCAGCCCTTGTATCTACTGCTTCACCTTTCCAAATAGCAATTACAAAGACCGAGTTTTGGCCAAACTTATTGGCTGCATCCTCCACTGACATTACTTTTAAGCCATCAATATCTCTCCCCCATAAATCTGAGTTATTGTCAGCAAAAGCTAAGGGTTCTATATCTATCTTACGCAACCCAGCTAATGTCTTTTTACCCAGACCACCTGCACCAAAGAGCACAATAGATTTTTCAAAAGGAGCAGCCAACGAATCAAAAGAATATTGTTCTCGCTGGTAAACAGAAGTAATTGGCTCGTTTAGAAGTAATTCAATATTCTCTTTTACAGTCAATTTATCCATTTTTCTTTCTCCTCCAACTTCGATGACCCAGCCTAAATTTTTTATTTTGAGCACATACGAAGGTAGTTCCAAAAGACTTTTTTACCAGCATGTTCTGCCTCCATCTATCACCAGATTGGTCCCAGTCATATAAGAGGAAGCATCAGAACAAAGAAAGAGGATCGCCCCCTGCAATTCGTCGTAATCAGCCATTCGTTCCATCGGAATCAGGTTGGTCAAACGCGCCATAAAATCCTCCGGTTGCCCGTTGTAAACACCGCCGGGTGAAAGAGCGTTTACGCGGACCCCCGAGTTTGCCCAGTAGGTTGCGAGGTATTTTGTCAGGCCGATCAGTCCGTGCTTGACAACTGAATACGTCACCGGCTTTGCCGGTTGCTGCTCCTCCGGCAACCCTTCCTGCCGATAGATGCGCTGATCCGGCGCGATTATGCCCAAGTCAGAGGATATGTTGACGATCACGCCCTGCTTGCGCTTCGCCATCTCCGCGCCAAAGACCTGGCTGCAAAGGAAAGACCCGGTCAGCCCTACAGCAAGGTCGGCCTGCCATTGTGCCAGGGGAAAATGCTCCAAGCGAGAAAAGTTAACGCCTGAAGTGTTTTCCATTTTGGGGTTGTTGGCCGCGTTGTTTATCAGGATGTCTACCCTTCCGTAGCGTTTCAGAACCTCGGCCAGCAACGCGTGCACCTCTTCCGGATTTGTGATATCGCATTTCAGCGCGCAGGCTTGAGCGCCAAAGCGGCTCTTCCAGGTGTCTGCACCTTGCTCCGTAGCGCTTGGAATACGAATATCCACCATCACGGGGATTCCGCCAGCGCAGGCGATGGTTTCGGCATGTTTCTGGCCGAGAAACCCCAGTCCACCCGTAATGATCGCCACGCGGCCGGTCATGTCAAATATTAACGAAGGATTTTTCATATTTCATATTTCCATTTTTCGTTAGAGCGTGACAACAGCGCCTGTTTCCATGGACTGTTTGACGGAAAGGGCCATTCGCAGACTTTGCGAGCCGTCCCGCACGGTAACAAGAGGTTTTTCCTTCCCATTTAGACAGGCAAGAAAGTGCTTGGTTTGGTCAATAAAAAGGTTGTTCCTCTGAAAATTATCCAGAACGATATTTTCCACCTGAATTCCAGACGTATCGTAAACTTGGAGCGAAAGACCTATCAGATCCATACAGATCTTCCCTGCGTCTCCGATGATTTTCAAGTTGCGCGATGGAGGACGCTGGATGCAATCCAGATGCACGTTGATGGGGATGGCTCGCCCGTTTACTTCCGATTCCATCAATATTTCGGCGGTATCTTCCACGTCAATTTCCAGGCTGCTCAGGCGGCCACCGAAGGCGAAGACCCGGCGAGGCGTTCCGAAAAACCAGTACAGGTAATCAAATTCGTGGATTTGCGACAGCACCACACCGCCGCCTAGATCCTTCCGGGCCGCATACATTTGGCGGTAGTCCTCGTATTTATGCCAACCGGGCATATATTCGCCCACCTCCGCACGTACGGAAATGATTTTACCAATCTTTCCTTCCTCAAGCAGAGCGTACACACGCTTCACCAATGGATGAAAACGGAATTGATATCCAACCAAGGCGATCAAGTGGCGCTTTTCGACCAACTGAATCAGATCATCCACGCCGTCCATGTTATGCGACAGGGGTTTTTCCAGGAAAAGGTGGCACCCTTGCTGTGCAGCCTTTTCGGCAATTGGCAGGTGCATACTGCTGGGGTTGCAGATGAAAACAGCTTCAGGTTTTTGTGCCAGCGCTTCATCCAAATCGGTAAAAGAACGAATGTTGAATTTTTCTTCGATATCGTCGCCAGGTTGAATTTCCAAGGTGTCCGTCACCACATGTTTCAAACGGCGTACGCGGTATGCGAGAAATTCCACCTCAGCACCTAAAATAGTGTGAAGATTGCGTAGATGGCGTTGGCCAATAGCACCAAGTCCAACCATTAGAACTTTCATTCCGATCCGCCCACCGTCAGATTTTTAGGGTTAATTTCTACAGCGTGTTTGGGGCCAAAAAAGCTGGCTCCGCCAGTGATAATTGCCACATGCCCTGAAAGATCAAAGAAATTTTTCATGTTTTACTCCCAAGATGTTGAAGTACAAAATTCAAATTTCTTTTTGCCCATATAAGTTCATCACCCGGCACGCCACGCGCAGATTCCAAGACTACATCGCCCTTGAAATCAAGGTTGCGGAGCAAACGCGCAAGAGCTGGAAAATCTGCAATGCCAGTACCGATCGCCACCGTTGGGCCATTTAGAAGTTTATCTTTGATATGAATACTACCAATACGATGCCCGTAAGCGGCAAATTCATCATCTATGCGATACCCCATCCCAGCGCTGTTTCCAATATCATAGTTAACTTGCAATAGCGGGTGAGATAATTGATTGAGAAAAGATGCGAGATTTGATGGGGCTAAAGTGGTCTCTATGTCAATTTCAATGCCTGTTTTCTCCGCCAGGGTTAGCGCCTGTTTCATCCAACTTACTTGGCGTTCGAGCTCAATTTGATTGGTCAGAAGAGATGAATCTTCTATTGGTAAAACAATTCGGGCTATTTTAAGTTTATTTGCTCGAAAGAAAAGCCAATCCAGTAGAGTAAGTAATTCTTCCAGTTTTTCGTCAGTTGCGCCAACCAGCGGGTTTTCAACAAAACAATGCGCACAAAGTGACCTGATTTGAATGCCATACTGAACTGATAGTGACTTTGCCTTTTCAATGCCGCTATCAGTTGAAATCGGGTTTACATCAGCATCATGGAAGTCGTACAACCATTCGATGCTATCAAATCCAATTTGAGCTGTGGCGCTGAACTCTGCTGTCCATTCATCTCTTGGAAAGAACTGAATCCGATTATCTTTAGGAGTTGAAAGTCTCCCTTGCATGATTCCTATTTTGTACATTTTCTACTCGCTCAAGGGAGGAATTATCATATTTGCGAGAAATTCTTCACGGTCAAGGAATGGGGAAAGGTCTTCTATGGGGCGAGAGACGATTTGTCCATTCGGTTTCACCACCGATGAGACACGTGGGCCAACCGTTTGGTCCGGGTCCACCATCACCTCACACACCACGGGACCCGGCATAGCCATAATTTCCCGTACCTTTTCGGCCAGACCTTCTTGTTTTTCCAGCCGTACAGCGGGAATGCCATAGGCTCCGGCTTGTTTTAACACGTTGGGAAGCGTCAGTCCCGACGAGGCGTCGCACGCCACCAAGCGCCCCTTGAAATGGTTGCGCTGCATTCCCCGGATGGAGGCATAACCGCTATTGTTGATAACAAAATATTTAATAGGAAGGTTCAGTCGTCTGACTGTTTCCAATTCCTGTACATTCATCTGAAAACCGCCGTCCCCGTCCACGCAGATAGTGCGTTTTCCGCCGCTCGCGATGCAGCCCCCCATCGCGGCGGGGATGCCAAATCCCATTGCGCCCAACCCACCCGTGCTGAAAGCGCGCATGCCTTCTTTCATTTCAAAAGAAAGCCAGAAGGTATCTATGCAGACGCCGGAGCTGCCCGGTATGATCAAATCCTCACCCGTCAGCTCCCTGGCAAGTGTGGCGCCGAGAGCGTAGGTGTTCACATATTTTTCAGATTTCCAGTATTCTGGTAAAATGACGGGATATTTTTCTTTCCATTCGCGGCAACGTCCCAACCAATTCGAGATGTCCCTAGGCTGATACCTGTGCTTCTGCCGTAACATTTCCGCAATAAAAATACTGGCGTCGGCATGCACGGGCACTTCCACGTTCATACGGAACTTTTTAATTTCCGCAAGATCAACATCCACGACAATTTTTTTTGCCACCCGGGCGAATTGCGTTTCATCAAAACCAATCACAGCTGCGTCCATACGTGCGCCGATGGCAAGCACCAGATCAGCATTCTGAATGGTATAATTTGATCCTCTGGACGCCACTGAGCCAGGTTTGCCAAAACAAAGGGGATGCGAATCGGCCAATAGATCCGAGCCTGCCCAAGTGCGCAATACAGGGATATTCAGCGTTTCGATCAATTCGCGTAACGTTTCCTTTGCCCCTGCCAGTCTCACGCCATTTCCCACTAACAAAACCGGACGCGCAGCCTCATTAAGCAATTCGTAGATTTTTACCACTTCCTTGATAGGCGGCTGCGAAGGCGGCATGGAGGCAAACGATTCGTCATTTGCAGCAAAGTCCTTCTGCTTATCTGGATTAATCTGAGCGGCCTGAACATCCAGCGGGATATCCAGCCAGACGGGACCAGGACGGCCGGATTTAGAGAGATAAACCGCTTTTTCCAAGTGGTAACGGATCGTTTCCGGGTCCATCACGGTAATTGCATATTTTGTAATACTTTTGACTATCTCGACAATGTCGAGTTCTTGGGGGCCTCGTTGTCGTATCCCGCTGCTCCCCTTGAGGTCAGCCCGTTTAACCTGACCGGATACTACCAGGCATGGGGTAGATTCCAGCCATGCTGCCGCCACGCCGGTTATGGCATTAGTTCCACCCGGACCTGTTGTAACAAGGGCAACGCCCAAATTGTTGGTCACGCGGGCATAGGCCTCCGCCGCGATGGCTGCAGCCTGTTCGTGCAGAACGGGAATGTATTGGAGACCGGCACATGATCCGAGAGAATCCACCAAGTGCATGGCACCCCCACCCGGCAGCATGAACACATGTTTCACGCCAAGCGAGGAGATATATTGAAAAACGTAATCGGATAGTTTCATGTTTCTTTTTATGACCTTTGCTTCGCTAATATCACATCCACAACCTCGCGCACAGCCCCCTGACCGCCCCCGGCTTTTGTTACCAATCCAGCCCTGCTTCGCGCAGCAGCATGGGCAGTTGCGGGAACCACGGCTAAACCGGCCAGTTCCAAGGCGGGCACGTCATTGACATCATCACCGACGAAGCATACTTGTCCCAAATCAAGGTTATGCTTCTGTGCAAAGCCTCGCAGCGCCGCCGCCTTATCCTTACATCCTTTATAAACGTCAACAATGCCCATCTTTTTGGCAAAACGATCTAGCATAGGACTGTCCTCACCGGAAATTATGGCAAAGAGCAAGCCTCCTTTTTTTCCCAAAGAAATACCCATAACGTCAAGGAAAGACATCTTCTTATATTCTTCATCGTTTGGGCCCCAAATAAAGGTGCCGTCCGTCAAAACACCATCAAAATCCAAAGCGATTGCTTTAATTTTCTCCAAGGTATTTACCCCTTGCGTCGCAGTTTTTTGATGATCGGTGCCTCGCGCTCGATGACGCGTTTGATTCCATCGCCTTTTGCTGTCTCAACCAATCGTATTTCACTAATCATTTTCAGTACACCGCTGGGTCCCAAAGAAGCCGCTTGATCAGACCCCCACATGGCCCTATCGAGCGTTATGTGCCGTTCTACAACACAAGCCCCGAATGCTACAGCAGCAACCGAGGTAGCTATCCCCGTTTCATGCCCGGAATATCCGACCGGCAGGTCGTAACGCTGCCTTAACGATGGAATAACAGACAGATTTAGCTCTTCATAATAAGCCGGATAGGTGCTTGTAGCATGGAGAATTACCAGATCATTTCTGCCTAATATCTCGATTGCATGGTCAATTTGCTCCAAGGTGCTCATTCCGGTGGATAAGATCATCGGACGCCCCTTGGCCTTTGTATGGCTGAGCAGGGCGTCATCAGTCAGGCTGGCTGAGGCGATCTTGTAACAAGGCACATTGAATTGGTCTATGAAATCAACAGAACTCTCATCCCAACAGGAAGCAAACCAGGGGATATTCTTCGCACGGCAATAACGATCAATTTCCCGATATTCTTCCAACTCAAATTCCAGACCATATTTTAAATCACCATTTGTTTTTCCAAATGGACTTTCTCGAGGAGCAGCCAATTCTTCCGGTTTATAAACTACATCAATCGTGCGTTTTTGAAATTTAACGGCATTGCAGCCGGCAAAAGAGGCAAGATCAATCAACTTTTTTGCGATATCAACATCGCCGTTATGGTTAATGCCGATCTCGGCAATGATAAAGCAGGGATGACCGTCACCCACCAGCGTGTTTTTGATTCTTGCTTCTGCCATCTCAATATCCCTTTCTTACTGCTTAAAATTGTGCCAATTGAGCGTTTTTTTTATTGCCGACTCAAGGTTAATAAGCTGGTTTAAACCGAGTTCGGTTTGTGCCCTGGTTGTATCCGGAAGGTAACGGTCCGGGGCTACACCGGCTAAACTCTTTCCTGATACGTGAACATTCAAAGGGAGGCCAGATTCGCCGGCGATTTTCTCCGCCAGCTCCAGAATTGTTGCCGGTATTTCAGATCCAACATTATAAGGCCGGCGAGATTCACCTTTAAATAGAATCGTCCACAGCCAGATGGCGAGGTCGGCTGCATAAAGATACGAACGGATCGGTTTACCATTTCCCTTGATGGCAACCGATTTTCTAAACAAAGCATCTCCGATGAAATCGCCAACAGCAAAGCGCCCGTTGAGGGGCAGATAAGGGCCAATAAAGGAAAAACACCGGGCAATTTTTGCTTCAAAATCATTTTCTTCCGCACAAATTACACTTAAAGATTCCATCATCCTCCTGACGTGGTGATAGGCACTTGCACTGTCGGTCGGATCAATGGCCCCAGAAAAAGCTTCAGGTATTTTTTTCAAGGTCGATGGCGCCTGGCCATACACGGCGCCGCTGCTCACTAAATGCATCTTTTTGACCTTTGCCTGAACACAAAAATCGAGAACCCGCTTCGTCCCGTCCAGCATTTCATTGACCATGGAAAGGTTGCTTGCTTTTTCATCGGCAGGCTGCTGGTAAACGGCGCCGTGAATCAGATGTGAAAACCGGCCCTCGGGGTAAGCGAAATCTTGGATATCGCCTTTGTGAAACTGTATCGCCTTATGGTGATAAAGATGGGGCGCCTTTTTTTCAAATGCCTCTGGACTTCTTGATAAGACCAGCGCTTCTGTATTTAAATCCAATTTATCATTGGCCCAGGCAAAACTCTCCAGAAGCCAGCAACCGAAAAAACCCGTGCCGCCGGTAATGAAGATCCGTTTACCCCGCATTTCTTCCCACAGGTCACGGGTGTGGGCAAGGACATGATCCAGATCTTCCGATAAAGGATTATTCACGTTGCTCCTACCACGTATTCCAGGCGCCTGGCCCGTTTCCCAGTGGGATTCGAAGTAGCGTAGATACCGAGCCGTATCCATTCACTAAGAGCTTTGAATTTCGACGGAAATGCGGAGATAGGGCCCTTATTAATTTCATGATCAGATACCTTCTTTGACTTTATAGATGGCCGGATGTGCTTCCGTATCCTGGCGATGGGCCGTAAGATCAGCGGCCACGGCGTCAA
>Ga0172379_10006566_pt1 | contig 15490 bp, 14 predicted proteins | sample GrowelOW334metaG_FD_119756 | JGI IMG/M metagenome (GOLD analysis project Ga0172379, IMG submission 119756) | Groundwater microbial communities from an aquifer near a municipal landfill in Southern Ontario, Canada - Groundwater well OW334 metaG | ecosystem: Environmental > Aquatic > Deep...
TCTTGTTCTGCGAGCGGTGATTGGTCTGGTAGCAAGGGAACAAGCGGAATTGAGACTGTCACACCATCTTCTGTTGGAACAAAAGTATATACAATTGATTGTTCTGGAGTGGGAGGAAGTGCAAGTAGTACAGCGAGTGTTTCTGTTGCGTCATCTACTCCTACAGCTAATTTATCAATAATAAAAACAGATAGTCCTGACCCTGTTGTTCCTGGAGCAACTCTTACTTATGCTATTACTGTTACAAATAATGGACCTGATAATGCCACAAATGTAGTTGTATCAGATACTTTGCCAGTAGCTCTTGTTTCTCCAATTATTGTTCCTTCTCAGGGTGCTTGTTTATCTTTTCCATGCAATCTTGGAACAATTGCAAATGGTAGTTCTGCTAATATAACAATTACATCATCAGTTAACGCAAGTACTACTGGCACGATAACAAACACAGCTTCAGTAACAAGTGATTTGCTTGATCTTATTCCTGCAAATAATTCAGCGACTCAAAACACTCTTGCATCATCAACTTCGACATCAACTCCTGTTGTAACCCAATCAGGAGGAGTAGGGGGTTGGAATATGCCAACTGTATTAAATTTTTCGGGAAGAGCTTTTCCTCAAGGTAAGATTTCTGTTATTGATAAAGATGCATTTTCTCAATCAGTGATAAGTCAAAATTCATTTTCAGATTCTAACGGTTCATTTACGGTATCGTTTATTAGTCCGGCACAAGGTGCGCATAGTTATGGTTTGCTTATTAAAGATAAGGAAGGAAGATCTTCGCAAACAAAGTTTTTTAGTTTAGGTTTGACTCCTGGACAAGTAATAGCAAAAGATATTATAACTTCTCCAACTATTGGTCTTAGAAGCGGTTTGGTAACAGTTGGACAAGATGTTGTTATCTCTGGTTATGCTATACCAAGTGCTAAAGTTGATATTGATATAGATGGAGTAATACAAAAACAAGTTGTGGCTGGAGTTGATGGTCTTTATGTAGTAAACCTAAATACGAAATCTCTAAGTCTTTCATCTCATAATGTGCGAGTAAGACAAACAGATCCGATCTTCAAAAAAACAAGTGATTACTCCTTGACTCAGGCCTTTGTAGTATCTCAAACCCTAGAACCTGCGGCTGACTTCAACAAAGATGGAAAAGTTGATGTAAAAGATTGGAGTATGTTCCTTGCTCGTTGGAATTCATTAGATGCAAGCCAGAAAAAAGCACTTGATCTAAATAGTGACGGAAAAGTTGATATTTCTGATTTCGGTATATTTATTCGTGCAGTTAGAAAATAATTCAATATGATATAATTATGACAATGGAAAATAAAAAAAATACAATTCTCGTAGTTGAAGATGAAGCAGTTCTTAGGCAAACACTTTCAGATAATTTAATTGCAGAAGGCTTCAATGTCTTGCAAGCAGAAGATGGAGTTGATGGATTACTTAAAGCAATTTCCGATCATCCTGATCTTATTTTGCTTGATATCATGATGCCAAGAATGGATGGATTAACAATGATGCAAAAATTACGAGAGCAAGATGCTTACGGAAAAAAAGTTCCGATCATCCTTCTTACGGTGTTGAGTCCTGATGAAGAAAAAGTTGTGAAGCATGTTGCTGAAGATGAGCCTGCTTATTATTTGGTTAAAACAAACTGGAAGATAGGAGATGTTATAGAAAAAATAAAAGAACGTTTAGGTAGGATTGAAACTTAATTTTATTCCATTAAATAAGAACATAGGGTTAATATCAATTTTTTATAACCAAAAATGACAAAAAAATTTAAAACAATTAGTTCGATTCTTTCAATAGTTAGTATTTTCGGTTTTATTTCTTTTGCACATGCGGCTACTTTTTCTTTGACACCTGTAACTTCAGAGATAAAAATTGGAGATAAAATAACAGAAGAAATTAGGATTGATAGTGCGGGAACGAGTTTTAATGCTGCCCAAGCAACAATTAAGTTTCCTAACGATGTATTAAATGTGACAGCAATAAACAAAGAAGGATCATCTTTTAGTTTTTGGCTCGAAGAACCAACATTTTCAAATACTAATGGAACTATATCTTTTACTGGAGGTACTCCGTATGGAGTTTCTGGAGGTGCCGTTCAGGTTTTAAAGATAGAGTTTCAAGCAAAAAGTAGCGGTAATGGAACACTTTCAGTTACAAATGCTGCTATTACAGCTTCAGATGGAAGCGGAACAAATATTTTATCAAAGACAAACGATGCTGTTGTAGTTGTAGTTCCAGAGGGAGTTGTTCCAAAAATTCCAGAAACACAATTTTTATCTCAACCAACTCAAATTGTTCGTATTCCAGTAGTGGTTGAATCTCTGCCAACAAAACCAATTTTAAAGATACCTCTTTATCCAGATTCTGGATGGTACAATCTTGCGAGTCTTTTTACCGCAAACTGGAATTTACCAGCCGATGTTTCAGGTATAAGTACTTTGCTTAATAAATCTCCAAGTTCTGTTCCTTCTGGAATTACCGAGGGAGTTTTTGATAGTAAAACTTTTGCAGAGTTGCAAGACGGCACCTGGTATCTTCACGTTCGTTTTCAAAATAATATTGGCTGGGGACCAACAGCAAATTATAAAATTAACGTTGATACAACACCTCCTCATGGATTTGATATAAGTGTTCTTGAAGGGGATCAATCAAGTAATCCAACCCCAACTCTTAAGTTTAAAACTTCCGATTCTCTTTCTGGTATCAAAGAATATCAAGTACGCATCAATAACGAAGACCCTATTATAGTTCCAGGTGCCAATTTTAAAGGCATTTTCAAACTGCCAATACAAGCACCGGGAAAAAAGAAGATCCTTGTTAAAGCTGTTGATTTTGCTGAAAATGGAATTGAAGCAAACGTGAATCTAGAAATTCTTCCTATTATTTCTCCTGCAATTACATTTGTCCCAAGTTTAGTTTATTTTGAAGATGAACAAGGTGTAGTTGTAAAAGGTACCGCGCTACCTGATCTAAATGTTTTGCTTAAAATTCAAAAAATAGTAACAGGTGGGGGAGGAGGGATCGTTGCAAGTAGTACTGTAATTGCCGACAGTAAAGGTAATTGGGAGATCACTTTCGGTAATCAACCACTTAGAAACGGAAAATATGTTGTATTAGCTCAGAGTCAGGATTCAAGAGGAGCTCTAAGTCTTGAGGTTAGTTCTACTGAAATTAATGTTATTTCAAGACCGATAATTCAGATCGGATCATTAAAGCTTGGTTCGACTGGGGCAATTATATTATTGCTTCTGATAGTAACAGGAGGGTTTGGGGGCGGGGTATGGTTTTATAGAAACAAACAAAAGAAATTAAATTTGAGAGTGAGATTCAATGAAACAGAAATTGCAAAAATATTTGGACTTATCCAAGAGGATGTTAAGAGAGTTTCTAGAGCATTAGAAACTTCTACGACAGGAGATGACGAATATTCGATAAAAAAACTCCAAGAAAATATTCTAAAAATGGAAGAATATATTAAAAAGGGAATTAGAAAAATAAATAAATAGAAAAATTATTATGAAACACTACGTAGTTGAAGAATCAGCAATTTCTCATTTCTTTTTTAACAACACTAAAGTTTCCTTGTTTTGGCTTATTGTTCGGCTGTATGTAGGTTATGAATGGGCTGTGGCTGGCTGGGATAAAGTAACTTCAAGTGCTTGGGTTGGAACTAGCGCAGGCAGTGCTATCTCAGGTTTTCTTACTAATGCTTTGACAAAAACAGCGGGAACTCATCCTGATGTTCAGGGTTGGTACGCAGTTTTTTTGCAAAATGTTGTTATCGGACATCCAGCTTTATGGTCAAATTTAGTCGCTTGGGGAGAACTTGCTGTAGGTATTGCTCTCATTGTCGGAGCTTTTACTGGTGTCGCAGCATTCTTTGGTCTGTTTATGAATTTAAATTATTTACTTGCAGGGACTGTCAGTACCAATCCAATACTCTTTACTCTTTCAATTGGATTAATTCTTGCTTGGAAAGTTGCAGGTTATATCGGAATGGATAGATTTATTTTGCCAAAACTTGGTGTTTCTTTGGGTAAAGAAATTAGGAGAAAGATATAATGATTTTGGCTAAAGGCTTAAGTTAATATATAATAAATAAAAAAGTTTTGAAAAAATATCGCATTAGGCGATATTTTTTGTAAAAAATTAAATTAAAATAAAATTTGAAATGAATCCCGTAGTAGAAAAAGGCAAATGCCAATTGATGGCATATTAGAATAAGCTAACCAAGTGTGAATAATTACAAAATAGTCGAAATAAGAAATAACTTAAAGAATTGGCAGTCATCATTTGCCTTTTCTCACTAACCGGATGAAATTAATTAGTCTAAATATAGAGTTGAACGAGCACAGGGAAAAAGTTCTATCTTTTTTGAAGAAAGAAGATCCAGATGTTGTTTGCCTGCAAGAACTTTTGGAAGAAGATCTTCAAAGATTTAAAAATGAATTGGGGATGGATGGGGTTTTTGAAGTGTGGAGATATGTAAATGATTCACACCGCTTGGAGTGTAAAGGAAAAAGATTTGGTACAGCAATTTTTGCAAAAAATATTTTGAACTCTGGTCATTTTTTTTACATGGGTTCCAAGGAAAACATTTCAAGATCATTTGATGAATACTTGATGGATGAAAACCTTAAAGAAAATAATGTATTTATATGGATAGAAACAGAAAATAATAATGGCGAAAAATTTAAATTTATAACTACCCATTTACCGGTGACTGAACACGGTGAAGTGACAGAGTATCAACTTGAAGTAGTAGATTCACTCTTAGAAGAGCTTCAAAAGAGCGGGGAATTTATTTTATGCGGAGATACAAATGCTCCAAGGGGACGTGAATCTTTTGACCGAATATCGAGAAAATATAAGGATAATATTCCAAAAGAATATAAAACAAGTCTGGATCAAAATTTGCACAGAGTTAAAGGGCTTCAGTATATGGTTGATGGACTTTTTACAACACCTGGATATATTGCAGAAAATGTAAAATTAGTTGACGGAGTAAGTGATCATATGGCAATTGTTGCTAACATGTCCGCACACTAACTCTGGTCTCGCTCTAGTTTTGCTATAGTGTGCGGACACCCCCCCTACACTAATTTTGGTTTTGTTTTGCGAGATTAGTATAAAAAATCTTGTTAAAGCAAAATAAATAGAGTTTTCAAATTTTGAAAGTAAAAATAATAGCAAAACAGAAGTAAACCAAAATAAGTGCTTGGGCATGCTTTCTATTCTCTCCAAAATGAAGTAATGTAATGCAATGGCAAAAGATGAAGTTGTATTAAGGTTTGAAAAACTCAGTTTTGAATACGGTCACACCAAGCCAATTTTGGATGAAGTTGATTGTTCAATAAGACGAGGAACAAAGACCACTATCATGGGACAGAACGGTGCTGGAAAAAGTACTATTTTCGGGCTTATTACTGGTGGACTAAAACCAGAATCAGGCAGAGTGATAATTTCAAATGGTATAACTATTGCTATTTCTCGACAGGTTATTCCTCATAATGAATTAGACCTAACCGTTCGAGATTTTTTTCTCAAAGCTTTTGAAGATTCAGCTATTGCAGGACTTCGAAAAGATACAGGGAAGATGTACGATATTGATCCTAGAATTGATAAGGTTCTTGAAGTTGTAAATCTTAAAGGGCATATAAAAATGCATGAGAGAATCGTCAGAAGTTTTTCAGGAGGACAGCAAGCTCGTCTTCTTTTAGCTTCTGCTCTTATTCAGGACCCTGATCTTTTGCTACTTGATGAACCTACAAATAATCTCGATAAAGCAGGAATAGAACATCTCACAAAATTTCTTAAAGAATATCAAAAAACAGTGATCGTTATTTCCCATGAAGCCGATTTTCTTAACTCCTTTTCAGATGGAGTTTTATATTTAGATATTTTTACAAAAAAGATCGAACAATATGTAGGAAACTATTTTGATGTAGCTGAACAGATTTCTGCAAGATTAGAAAAAGAAAACAGAAAAAATGCCCAACTTGCAAAAGAAATTCAAGAAAATAAGGACAAGGCAAACTTCTTTGCAATGAAAGGTGGTCAGATGAGAATGGTCGCAAAACGAATGCGCGAAAAAGCAGAGGAATTAGAAGAAGAAAAAGTTGATACAAGACGAGAAGATAAAACTATTCGTTCTTTTGTTATTCCTCACCAGCCAGACCTAATTGGAAATATTATTAGCCTGACTGGATTTAGCGTTATGAATCCAAAGACTCATAAGCTGGTTCACAGAGATGTAAACATATCATTGAAAAAAAATCAGCATTTATTGCTTAAGGGTCCGAACGGGATCGGAAAAAGTACTCTTCTTGAATCAATCGCCAAAGGCACAGCAAAAGGAATTGATATTCCAAAAGATGTAAGAGTGGGTTATTACAGACAGGATTTTTCAACTCTGAATTTTGATGACACTGTTTATGATTGTCTGCTCCAAGTGATGGATAAACATGTTGAAGAAACTATGAGGGCTGTAGCTGCAGGATTTTTGATAACAGGAGATATGATCCGTACAAGAATTGGCAACCTTTCTGAGGGTCAAAAAGGACTCGTGGCTTTTGCTCGTCTCGTTCTAGAACGTCCAGGACTACTTATTTTAGATGAACCAACAAACCATATTAACTTTAGACATATTCCAGTTATTGCTGAAGCCCTGAACAAATACCAAGGTGCAATGATCCTAGTAAGTCACGTACCTGACTTTGTAGAAAAAATTAGGATAGACGAAGTCCTTGATCTAGAAAATTAACTAGATATTTCGTTGTCATTCCCGCTTTCGCGGGAATGACAAAACTATTGTTTCGTCATTAAATTATTCCTAAAGAAGTTAGAAAAGTTTTTAGTTCTTCTCCTTCGATCTTTCTGTGAGCTCCTTCGCTTAATGAATCTAATTTAATGTTCATTATTCTTGTGCGTTTTAGGTCGTCTACTTCTTGGAAAAGGGCAGAGCACATTCTTCTAATTTGATGTTTTTTTCCTTCAGTTAAAACCACTTTAAATGATCTTTCGCTTAAAATTTGAACTCTACATGGAGCTGTTTTATCAGCTTCAATTTGTACGCCTGCTTCCATTTTTTCTTTAAAGTTTGATCTTAAATCGTTTTTTGTTGTTACGATGTATTCTTTTTCGTGGGCATATTTTGGTCCAAGCAATCTTTCTGTAATTCGTCCGTCATTTGTAAGAATTATTAGTCCGTGAGAATCTTTGTCTAATCTTCCGATAGGGTAAACATCTTTCAATGCAAAAACATTTTTTATTTCCTGGTCGCCCTTTTGAGCACTGTGAGTCACGATTCCTCTTGGTTTGTTGTAAGCGATATACATGTAAGGTTTTTGTTTTCCTCTAAAACTAACTTTAACTAGATCGGTATCACTTACTTTATCTCCAAGAACAGCCACTCTGCCGTTAATAAAGACCTGTCCTTTTGCGATCATTTCATCTGCTCCTCTTCGAGTTGAATAGTTTTTTTCAGCTAGATATTTATTAATTCTCATAAGAGAAGGATCGGTAGAAACAGGTGCTGGGGCATTATTTTTTGAAGCAAATTGTTTTTTTACAACAGGCTTAAGGTTGTTTCTGTTTTGGATAAAAGAGTTAACAAGTTGAGGCTTGCTTCCCATGTATCTAGGGGAAGTTGGTCGAGCTGGTTTTGCTCGAGGTGCAAAAGAGGTTCTAGATGTGAAAGTTTTATTTAAACCTTGAGTAGGTGAGTATGATCTAGGAGTAAAAGGCTTACTTCCTTCATAGTTAGAAACTTTTGGTCCTACTGTGTTTGTACGAGCGAAAGGAGTTTTTGATCCAAAAGATTTTTTTGCAAAATGATTAGGTGTGTAAGGTTTACTTCCTGAAGGTTTACTTCCTTCATAAGTAGGAGTTCTTGGTCCTGTAAATTTCTTTGCACTACTGAAAGAAGTCTTTGAAACAAAGGGTTTTTTGCTGTTATTTCGTTTTGGGCTGAATGTTTTTTTCATTTATTTAAGCAGTATAGCATCCTCTTGCTAAATTAACGAATCTATTCTCTAAAAGGTTTTCACCTTTTGTTCCGCCTGCGTTCGGGTGTCATGAAAAACTTCGCTTCACTCGTCTTTCGCGACACCTCTCACTTGGCGGAATAAATAGTATAATTTCATTGATGGCTTATTTTATTTATATTCTTGAGTGCTGTGATAAAACATTATATACAGGATCAACTAATGATCTGGAAAAAAGGGTTTTAGCGCATAACACATCAAAAACTGCAGCAAAATATACCAAAGCTCGCAGGCCTGTAACTCTAAAATATTTTGAAAAATTCAGAACAAAGAGCAAAGCTATGAAAAGAGAATGTGCTATAAAGAATTTGACAAGATCGGAAAAATTAAAACTAGTTAAAGATTTTGTCATTCCTGCGAAGGCGGGAATCCAAAAAAAATTTAGGGGAATGACGTCCTCTTGAGAGGTCGTTTCCCTAATTTTTTATTTTTCTAGATTCCCGCCCTACAGACGCTGCACCACAAGAGTACTTCTTATTTTTAGGTCACTTTGTTCCCGAAAATAAAGTCGTACACCTTTTGAGATATTTTTATTCACTTTGTTCTAAAAATATCTCAAAAGATCTTTCATTTGGGTCCCATCCCAAATTTCAACCTTCGCGGGAATGACAGAGAGAGTTATAATTAAAACATGGCTATAAAGACTATCAAGAATTTTTACTCCAATAAGCGAGAGGCGACGCGAAAGACGAATGAAGAGAAATCTTTCATGGCGCCCGAGCGAAATTGGAGCAAAGGGATTCGTACCCTTTACAGCAAATACGAGCGACACATCGGAACGCTTACTATAATTACTGGATTTATTTTTGATAATTTAACTTTGAGAGAAGCTTCAATTGATGCTCAAACGATGGTTTTTATTATCTATTTAATTCTTTCTGGAGTTTCAATCCTTTTCCTTCATTTTTTGGAAAGTAGAGAAAAAAAAGAAAATAAAGGATATTTGCATTTTTGGGTCTTTCTTTTGATGCAGTTCACTATAGGAGGACTTTTTAGTATGTTCTTTGTTTTTTATTCTAGAGGATTTGCGCTTTCTGCTTCCTGGCCATTTTTATTGTTTCTTTTTGCAAACCTTGTTGGCAATGAACTTTTGAAAAAAGAATACACAAGGCTAAGTTTGCAAGTCTCACTTTATTTTATTGGTATTTTTTCTTTCTTTATTTACTACATACCGGTCATTCTTCATGAAATGGATGATAAGATTTTTATTTATAGCGGACTTGCAAGTTTGATAACCGTTTTTATTTTTATGAGACTTCTTGAACTAATTTATTTTAAGAGGGTAAATAGATCTAGACTTAAAATTGGATTTGGAGTTTTAACCTTTTATATTTTGATCAATATTTTTTATTTTACAAATGTTATTCCTCCTGTTCCTCTTGTAATGAAAGACGGAGGTGTTTACCATAATCTTTCTGTAAATAATCGAGGTGATTATATTGCTTATAAGGAACCTATTTCAGAGTGGAATATTTTTAATGAATATCCTGCGTACAATAAAATTCAAGGGGAAAGTGTTTATGTTATCACCTCTGTTTATGCACCAGCAAAATTTGGTACGCAAGTTATTCACGATTGGCAATATTACAATGAGAATTCAAAAAAATGGATCAGTGCAAGTAGAATATTTGTGCCGATCATTGGCGGAAGAGAAGGAGGTTATAGATTTTATTCTGTAAAACAAAACATTACTCCTGGAATTTGGCGAGTGGATGTGGAAACTTTACGCGGGCAAAATATTTCAAGAATAAAATTTGAAATTGTTGATGCTGATTTTACTCCCAATTTTGAGCAGGTGATTTATTAATTTTCTATAAAAAAATCGCTCTTACCAGTTGGTTTGAGCGAATTATTTTTGAAGTACGACTGTAATACGAACAGCTTCATCACTGCAAGGTGCTATTGCACCACGTAACTGAGTTTCGGCGTGCAGTTCAAACGCCTTCTTGGTCGCAAGCTCCTTATCTGGAGCAGTGATATCTTTCCTCCATCCACAGCTTGTGCAAGAGGCTTTGTGATGTGTTTTCATGAGCTATTTTTATAATACTCAATTATTTAAATTTAGCAACTTCTACTTCGAGTTTAAAGCAGGTGGCATATTAAAAAAATACCACCGAGCTTGAAAGCTAGATGGCGGGTTTTGATCAATCTTGGAGATCTTTTTCTGTGAGGATGACTTTCATCATCGACCGATCGCTTATTAACAGCATTTTGAGGATCTCTTTTGCCAGATCATTTCTGGCTTGTTTATCAGCCTCTTTATTGAAAGTTGCACTGATCCTCATAAGATTGCCATTAATTGTCCTGTCTATCAGATACTCCCTCAAAGCGATCTGGTCAGGACCAAGTTCGCTGTCGGGCCCGACTATCAGGTCCCAAATAGTGACTTCTCCAATGGACATTTCCACGCCTTGAGGTTGATGTCTTTGTTGAGAACGATAGTAATCCCGAAGATCTTCATCTTCGGCTAGATTTGGAGTGTTCATATTATTCAGACTAAATAATAGCATCTAAACAAAATATTTAAAACCAAATGAATTTTTAGGTATAGTTTTTTAAAAATTGAAAAGGTATACAATATTTGTAGGAGGTATTATGTTATTAAATGATTTGAAACCATTAAGCCAAGCTCTTACTTTTGAAGAGTTGAATCATGACGATTTGACCCCGAGAGGGGGACCGTCCACTGATTTGCTTCTTCTCGGTAAAGATGGAGATGTTCATTATTCGGAATTTGGCGAAGCTATTGAGCAACATCCAATCCCGTCTGCTGGCATTCGCCGAGGATAATCCTAAATGTTTTTTCATTTAGGAATTTTTTATATTCTACGAGATTATATTTTTTGCAGAGTGGGTATTGTGGGAGGCTAAGCCTCGCAGAAGCTATATTTTTCAAAACAAATTAGATATTTTTTGCACAGTGGGTGCCAGCTACGAATCCTGTGGTCCAACAAAGTTGTAGAGAATAACCGCCAGAAGGGCGGTCGATATTTAGAATATCACCAACTAAATATAGGTTAGGAAAAATTCGCGAACGCATTGTCTTAAAATCTACCTCGTCCAAAATTACTCCGCCGCTTGAAATGATGGCTTTTTCAATACCTAAAAGTTTATCTACGTGAATCGGAATATCTTTTAATAATTTTACAAATTGAAGCCTTTCCTCTCTTGTCACACTATTAGTTTTTTTCTCTGGATCTATTTTTGAAAGTTCAACGACAATAGGAACAATGGCAGATGGAATAAATCCGGCCAAAGAATTCTTAAATTTCATATTATTTTTTTCAGTAAATATTTCTTGAAGCTTGGTGTTGAGTTTGCTGTAGTCAAGTAAAGGCAATAAGTCAAGAGAAATAGTTACTTCTCCGTATTTTAAAAGTTCTCCGATATCTTTACTCATATTTAAAATTGTCGGTCCGCTTAAGCCAACGTGAGTGAAAAGAATCTTGCTCCGCCGAGAGGCGGACAGGCCTTTATTTGTATTTTGTTTTTGCCCATTTTGGAAAACCGTCAGTTTGATGTCGGCAAGACTTACTCCTGAAAGTTTTGATATCCAGGCGTCTTTTGTAGCTATGGGAACTAGGGAAGGAGTTGGTTCTATGACTGTATGTCCTATATTTTTGAGCCATTTATAAGCGTCTCCAGTTGAACCTGTTTCTGGGCGAGAAGTTCCACCAGTTGCGATAATAATAGATTTTCCTAAAACAATTTTTTTATTTTTTAATTTTACACCAATAATTTTTTTCTTATCATCAGACATGACAAACTCCGCCATGGCGGAGTTTGTCAATAATGTTACTTTTCCATCCTTAATATATTTTGTTAGAACATTTAAAACAGATTGGGACATATTGCTTGTAGGGAACACTCGAAGTCCTGCTTCTACTTTTGTTTCCATTCCTTTGGTATTAAAAAAATCTAGGGTTTCCTTTACATTCCATTGAGAGAAAGCAGAAAATAAAAACTTTCCATCTTCTTTAAATTTCTCCAGAAGTTTTCGAGTATCAAATTCGGCATTGGTAACATTGCATCTTCCACCTCCTGTGGTCAGTAATTTTTTTCCTAAAGTTTCATTTTTTTCAATCAAAATAACTTTTGCGCCCTGTTCGGCAGCTCTGCCTGCGGTCATCATGCCAGCAGGCCCTCCTCCTATTACTATTACACCCCATGTTTCTTTCATCCCAGTTAGAAACAGACCGCGGCCAATGCGTTTCCGTTTATGTTTATCTTGTAAAGGTTTCTACTAATTTTCATTATATATTTTACCTATTATTTAAACTGTGTCCGCGATTTCTAACGGGACAAGTAAAACAATGTTAACACAGAAACTTTTCCGATTTAAATTAGTGGTTTTCCCTTCATTGCACTTGGTTGTTTTATACCAAGAAGTTTGAGGATCGTTGGAGCAATGTCTGAGAGGCCTCCAGTTTGAAGATCATATTTTTTTTCAGTTAAAATTACTGGTACTGGGTTGATCGTATGAGAGGTGTGTTTTTTTAAAGTTTTTGGATCAATGTTTAATTCTGCATTGCCATGATCGGCAGTAATGAAAGCAACTCCGCCTTTTTCATTTAAGGTTTCTATTACGCGTCCAAGTTGTTTATCGGTCTCTTCAATTGCTTCAATTATTGCTCTAACATCGGCTGTGTGTCCGACCATATCTGGATTAGCAAAATTAATAAAAATAAAATTAGTGTCTTTATTTATTTCTTCAATTGCTTTATCAGCAATACCTTCTGCTCGCATTTTTGGAGCAAGATTGTGAGTAGGAACATCTTTGCGACTTTCAAGCATGATGTGCGTTTCTTTTGGATAGGGAGTTTCTACTCCACCATTTAAAAAATATGTTGCGTGAGGAAATTTTTCTGTTTCGGCTATGTGGGCTTGGGTAAGTCCTATGGCTGAAATTTCTTTTGCAAGAGTTGTCTCAATTTTTATAGGTGAGTAAACGACATCAACTTTTCCATCAAAACGAGAATCATATTCTGTAAAAGTTACAATTTTAATATTTTTATTTTTAGCTTTTTCTATTAATTTTTCAGTTATCATTCGCGCTCTGTCGGCTCGGAAGTTAAAAAAGAAAATTCCGTCATTTAGCTTGATCGTACAGCTTTTTTCATTTGGTGCGTAACAAACAATAGGCTCTAGGAGTTCATCGATTTTTTCCTCTTTATATAAATTTTCCAAATATAAGACTGGGTCAATTTTGCAAATATTTCCTTTGCATTCAAAAAGGGCCTTCTCAACTTTTTCAAGTCTGTCCCAATTATGATCACGGTCCATTGCATAGAAGCGGCCAGAAATCGTGGCAATGAATCCAACTCCAATTTTTTCGATCTCTTTTTCAAGATTTTTAATATAACCACTTGCACTTTGAGGTGCTACATCACGCCCATCTGTAAAAACGTGGATCGCAATTTTTTTAACCCCACTTTCTTTTGCCGCTCTTAGAAATGCAAATAAATGTTCTATGTGGCTGTGAACTCCACCGTCAGAAAGAAGTCCTTGAACATGAAGTGTGGAATTATTTTTCTTTACATGTTCAAAAAGGGAAAGGAAAGCCGGTTTTTTTGCGAATTCTCCAGAATCAATACTTTTTTTAATTCGTACAAGGTCTGTGTCAACAATTGTTCCTGCGCCAATAGTGGTATGGCCAACTTCACTATTTCCCATTTGCCCATCTGGAAGGCCTACAGCAAGGCCTGAAGCTTGGAGCGTGTTGTGAGGATAGTTCTGCCACAAGGAATCAAACACCGGTGTATTTGCAGATCTTATAGCATTATTTTCTGTCTCTTCTCGATAACCCCAGCCGTCGAGAATTATAAGAACTGTTGTTTTTTTTGTATTCATATTATTTTGGATTCTACACTATTTTTGTTCACAAAAAAATATCACCTCTTTTCAGAGGCGATATTTTTTAAAATTTAATTAAGCCTTAAGTGAATTTTTTCCCTTAAAGATCGTTTTTGCTCCAAGTTCCTCTTCAATTCTTAGAAGTTCATTGTACTTAGCAACTCGTTCACTTCGGCACAAAGAACCTGTTTTTATTTGCCCACAACCAAGTCCAACAACGAAGTGAGAAATTGTTGTATCTTCTGTTTCGCCTGATCGGTGAGAGACAACCGCTGTCATTCCAGCTTTTTGCGCCATTTTGATAGCGTTGATCGTTTCGGTAACTGTACCGATCTGATTTAATTTTATAAGAATAGAATTACCAGCTTTCTTTGCAATGCCTTGTTCTAGTCTTTTTATATTTGTTACAAAAAGATCATCTCCAACAATTTGTAATTTTTTTCCATAAGCTTTGGTCATTAGTTCCCAATTTGTCCAATCATCTTCTGCAAACCCATCTTCAATTGAAACTATTGGATATTTTTTTAACCAATCGCCATAAAAAGCAATAAGTTCTTCTCCTGACAAAGTTTTTCCTTCTCGCTCTAATTCGTATTTGTCGTTTTTGTAAAATTCATTTGCCGCTGCATCGATTGCAAGTACTACATCAAGACCTGCCTTGTATCCTGCATTTGCGATTGCCTCAAGAATTATTTCAATAGCAGCGTCGTTTGATGGAAGGGTTGGAGCAAAGCCTCCTTCGTCACCGACTGTAGTTGCTAGTTTTTTATCGTGAAGGATCTTTTTCAAAGAGTGAAAAATTTCTGCGCCCATTTGCAGAGCTTCTTTAAAAGTTTTTGCTCCAACTGGCATTACCATAAATTCCTGAATGTCTGTAGAATTTTCTGCGTGTTGTCCTCCATTTAGAATATTCATCATTGGAAGGGGGAGGGACATTGGTTTTCCAGTCTTGGCGATCTGAGCAAAATATTTATATAGAGGTTTTTTTTCTGACTTAGCTTTTGCGTGTGCGAAAGCAAGTGAAATTCCTAGAATGGCATTTGCTCCAAGATTTGATTTTGTTTCTGTTCCGTCTATCTCTATCATTTTTTCATCCAAGGTTTTTTGAGTCCATTCTTTTCCTTTGAGAGCTTTTTTCAATATTGAGTTTACGTTTTCTACTGCTTTGAGAACGCCTTTCCCTCCGTATCTTTTTTTGTCATTATCTCGGAGTTCTAGTGCTTCGTGACTTCCTGTTGATGCTCCAGAAGGAACAGCTGCTCGTCCGAACGAACCGTCAGAAAGGGTAATATCGACCTCTACTGTGGGGTTTCCTCGTGAGTCAAGAATTTCTCGGCCTTGTATGTTTTTTATGGTTGCCATATAAAAAAATGATTATTAAGTAATATAATATGCATTATATATTAATTTCTTTGTTTTTGTTTGTCGTTCCCGCGCAGGCGGGAATCCAGTATTTTATTCCGCCAAATGAGAGATGTCGCGAAAGACGAGCGAAGCGAAGTAATTCACGACATCCGAATGCAGGCGGAACAAAGGGTAAATACCCCGCCCCTCGGGGCGGTTTAAGTACGAGAAAA
>Ga0172379_10006567_pt1 | contig 15489 bp, 16 predicted proteins | sample GrowelOW334metaG_FD_119756 | JGI IMG/M metagenome (GOLD analysis project Ga0172379, IMG submission 119756) | Groundwater microbial communities from an aquifer near a municipal landfill in Southern Ontario, Canada - Groundwater well OW334 metaG | ecosystem: Environmental > Aquatic > Deep...
AGTTTTGTTTTGCAGAATGTCCATTTCCTCAGAAGAAAGCTTGGATTGATTTTCAGTTAGATAATTATAAGCTTCCACCAAAAATCCTGCGCTTCCGCAAGCGCCGTCATAAATCGTGTCGCCGATTTTTGGCGCGACTACTTGGACAATTGTTTTGATGAGCGGTCGTGGCGTGTAATATTCACCGCCATTTCGTCCGGCGTTCCCCATATTTTTGATTTTGGCTTCGTAGAGATGAGAGAGTTCGTGCTTTTCTTCGTAAAGCCGAAAATGCATCTCATCCACCACATTCAAAATTTCGCGGAGTTTGTACCCGCTGGAAATTTTGTTTTTGAGTTCGGAAAATATTTCGCCGATTTTATATTCAATCGTATTTGGATCTTCCGCTTTGAATTTTTTGAGATAAGGGAAAAGTGTGTTATTTACAAATTCTTTCAGATCATCGCCATCTAACGCTTTATTATGATCCAGCCTTGTCCTGAGCGGAGCCGAAGGATTTCCCTCAGCAGTTTTCGGACAAGCCCAAGTGTTCCAGCGATATTCCGGAGATAAAATATATTCATATTTTTTACCGGACAAGGTGGCTGATTTCTTTTTGTCTTCTTCTAAATCATCCAGATATTTCAAAAATAAAATCCATGAAGTCTGTTCAACATAATCCAGCTCGGTTCCGCAACCGGAATCGGTATGGAGGATGTTATCAATATTTTTAAATGATTGTTCAAACATAATTTAATATTTTAAGTGGTTTTATGTATTTACTCTACCACTTTACCCTTTATTTATCAATATTACCTTGCCGAACCTCAAAAATTTTGCTAAAATAAAGGTAATGAAAAAATTAAATAACGGTGCGCTAACCAATTGTAAAGCCCTCATCAGGCCTTGTGTTAGCGCACTGGACGACTCCTCGGAGTTGTTAAAACTGGTGGGGGCCTTTTAGTTAGGCGCTCTCTGGTAGAGAAAAAATATGAGAATAAGCGCGCACGCTTGTCAGATCATCTCTGAAAGCTTGGCTTTTTATTATCTGGAAGCTGAGCGATGTGATCTGGATTACAAGAAGAAAGAGATTGCGAAAGCAGTCCGAGAAGTAATGGACTACCGCGCGGAAGATGACCAATGTCGACCAACAAAAAACCCGCTTTAATTAGCGGGTTTTTGGTTTTATTAAATTTGGTACGGGGTCGTGGACGATGTTAGAACCGACATATTATCCATACACACGATTATGGGTGCCTAAATCAAGAAATATAACTAACGTATAATCATCAAATTCCTCAAAAATTATTCTTAAATCAAAACTAGCAGAAATGGCTTTTTTACCCAACAAAGCGCCTTTTAAACTATGATTTGAAAGTCTTTCGTCATACGGATTACTGACAAAAATCTCTATTACTTCTATAACCTTATTTTTAGTTTTTAGAGGAAGTTTTTTGAACTGCTTTTCAAATCTTTTATGATACCTTATTTTCATAGAGATTTGAGATGCTTAATAGCCTCTCTATTATTCATGGCACGGGAAACGTTTTTGTTCTTTCTCGCCTCGGCGCCTGCTTCCAAGATTACGTTTTCCTCCTCTAGGGTTAATCCGTTTTCGGTTAAAAGCAAAAACGGCAATCCTTTTCTTAACTTTGTTTGTCTCAAAAAAAGCTTAATGGCGGAACTCATATCAAGGCCTACTTGATCAAGGATTTTTTTAACCTCATTTTTTTCCTTTTCGTCTATGCGTATTTGAATATTGCTCATGTTATTTGGCGTTAATTATTATAACTTCATATTATCATAACGTAATGACGATGTCAATACCGCATAATTATAAAAAAACATCGCTAATTTTAGCGATGTTTTTTTATTTGCACGGGCGGTAGGAATCGCCCCGCCTCTCGCGAGAGGCGGGGTTGGAAACCGCTGTATTGCACGGGATGTAGGAATCGAACCCACGCTAACGGTTTTGGAAACCGCTGTACTACCATTATACTAATCCCGCAATTTTAATCTTTTTAATAACGCAACATATGACGAACCGAAATCCTTTAATTTAGATTCTCGCTCTCTTGCTAGCTCCATTGTGCTATAAGCCTCATAATAAACCAATTCTAACGGTCTTCTGTGCTTTGTTGAATCTACCAAACCCTTGCTGTGCTGGCCGAATCTCAGTCTTAGGTTGGATGAACAGCCTACGTAAAACCCATTATCTTTTTTGCTTTTTAGCAAGTAAGTGTAAAACATAAACGCACTGAATGTAGGAATCGCCCCGCCTCTCGCGAGAGGCGGGGTTGGAAACCCCTGTACTACCATTATACTAATCCCGCAAACGGAGTTTAAAGTTAAAAGTTATAAAGTTCGTAAAGTAGCGTTTATTACTTTATGAACTTTATAACTTTAAAAACTTTCAACTCATTCTATTTTTCAAGCACTTCTTCGTATTCCAACTCGTAAATATGCAAAATGGTGATGGCGATGGAGATGATTAGCGGGCCGATGAAGATTCCCCAGAAGCCGAATAAAGCGATACCACCGAGGACTGAGAAGATGACGAAAATGGGGTGAACTTCGGCTTTGCCTTTGATGACATAGGCACGGACTAAATTGTCTACATTACTGACTAGCAAAGCTCCCCAGATTAAAATGAAAATTCCTTGCCAGAGTTGACCAGTTATCAAGAGATATACTCCGGCGCTAAACCAGATTATGCCTGCTCCGATATAAGGAACCAAGGAAAAAAGGGCGATGAATATTCCGGCGAAGAAAGCCGGCAGGCCGACAATTAAAAAACCGATTGCGCCCACCAAGCCTTGCGCCGCGCCGGACAAGAAAGTGGAGATCATGGAATAAAGACTAACATCGCGGAATTTTTTGAAAATTTCTCGGTCGTATTTATTCGGTAGAGGTGTCCAGAACATTGCTTTTTCCAGCATTGATTTGCCGTCCACAAAGAAGAAAAACATAGTCAAGAAGATCAAAAGCAAAGAAGCTAGAACATTGGCAGTGCCTTTCACGAAACCGGTCGCACCGCCAACGATTAAATCATTGGATTTTTTCACTGTTTCCAAAGCCAATGATTTTACGCCTTCCCTGTCCATTCCCAGCCAATTGGCTTTTTCCAGAATTTGATTTTTAACCGCGCTATTAACTCCTTCTTGGCTGAAATATGAAACCGTTTGCGTATAAGCGCTGACAGATTTTTCCGCGCCGTAAATCACCAAGTTTGCTAAAGGCACAATAATCACCAACAAAATCATTAGACACATAATGAACGAAGCAATATGTGTTCGGCCTTTCAACTTTTTTGCCAGCCATTCATAAGGAGCATAAAAAATAGAGACCAGGATCATCGCCGCGATAATTTCTATTAAGAAGGGACGAAACACCAAATAACAAGCGTAGATGACAACGGCGATAAGAAACCCCAAAAATGCCTTGGGCAAAATAGTTTTGTTCATAACTAGATAATTAATGCTGAGTAAATAAAAACTTTTACTCAAAATAAAATAAAGATAATGATTCTAGTTTACTACCAACAAATATACAAATATTATCAAACTACTCTTTCTGTCATTCCCGCGAAGGCGGGAATCCACGGTTTATCTGAGCACACTGGATCCCCGCCTCCGCGGGGATGACAAAGGGAAAAGATTTGTCTTGCCCCGCCCGCTGGCGGGGTGAAATTTGTGGGTCTTTTTATTTTGTTTCTTTGTGAAGAGTGTGCGCCCGGCAATGACGGCAGTATTTCTTAAGTTCCAATCTTCCCTTGAGGGTTTTCTTGTTTTTACGAGAAAAATAATTGACTCTTTTGCAAGATGTACATTCCATCTTGATCATATTATCTTGAGACATAGGATTTTACCAACAAACCGACAATATTTCCTTGGCGGGTTTGAGGGGTGATTAATAATGATGTTATAGATAAATACTAAAATATTATGAGGAAAATGTCAAATTACGGCGGGGATTGCGATACTGGAATCCGGAATTAGGAATTGGGAATCAGGGAGGGATATCGGAGTTCAAGGAACCAACAACCTGATTCCTACGCCTGACACTTCTCGCAATAGTGAGTGCCTCGGCCGGCGAGTTTTATTTTTTTCACAAGACCACCACACTGAACGCAGGTCTTCCCTTTTCGGCCGTAGACTTTGAGTTGCTTGGTGAAATTTCCTTTGCGCCCGGAAGCATCTACGTAATTATTGAAAGTGGTGCCACGATGCTTAATGGCTTTTTTTATAATTACTTCTGTTGTTTGAAAGATTTTTTTGAGTTCTTCTGGTTTTAGACTGCCGACCAAGCGAGCCGGTTTAACGCCGGAGGCAAAGAGAATTTCGTCAGCGTAAATATTGCCAATGCCAGCGATTTTTTGTTGATCCAAGAGCACAGCTTTAATCTTACTTTTTTTCTTGTTTTTTAAAGCTAGGGTAAAATTAGCGAAAGTAAAATTTTTGGTCAATGGCTCAATGCCGAATTTTCCAGTAATCGGCGATAAATCTTCGTGCTTGATAATTTGCCAATAGCCAAAACGTCTAAGATCATTAAAAAATAATTGGGCTTTGTTTTTAAAAGTAAGTTGGACGCGTGTATGGCTATTTGGTAAATTATTCAAGGAAAAATCTGTTTCACCATGACCGCCGGCTATCAATTTTTTGCCGGAAATTAAAATCAGCTGTCCGGTCATTTTGAGATGAACCAAAAGCAAGTGTTTTCCATCACCTAATTCAAAAATCAAAAGCTTGCCGATTCTTTGGATATCCGAAAAAAAATTGCCTTCCAGCAATTTAACAAAAGAAGAAGCTTGCCCGCGCACGCTTCCAGACGCGTTAATTTTGACGCAAGAAATTTTCTGCCCGAGAATTTCCGCGCGTAAATCTTGCCTAATTGTTTCTACTTCTGGCAGTTCCGGCATTTTAGAGAAGAAATAATAAAACGCCAACAATAATAATTCCCACAAGCAAAAAGGCGAATACTTTATAAAATGTCACTTCAATGTGGTCAGGGTCTACGAGCATAGAGTTTTGTTAATAGTATAAATAATAAATGAAGTTGAAAACTTATTGAAAAAATAACACCTTTTTTGTCATCTCGAGCGAAGCGAGAGATCTATAATACATTAATTCTAGATAAAACTAGTTTATGCGATTAAACCGAGTATTACAGATCTCTCCTCCCGCGGGTCGTCGAGATGACAAAAGCGGTTTTGCCTCTCGCTTTATAAATAAATTCTACCATTTCCCCACTTTTTTAGCAACAAAAAAACCACAATTAAGTGGTTTTTGAGTGTGGGTGGAGGAGGGATCGAACCTCCGAAGGCGAAGCCAGCAGATTTACAGTCTGCCCCAGTTGACCGCTTTGGTATCCACCCAGTATTCAATTATCAATTACGAATTAAAAATTATCAATTAATTCGTAATTCGTAATTGATAATTCTTAATTGAATTTGAGCCGTTGCGCGGATTTGAACCGCGGACCTACTCCTTACCATGGAGTTGCTCTACCAGCTGAGCTACAACGGCACCACTTCGTTCCGTAGCGACGGAACTTCGCAGGCACAAGCCTTACTTCGCTAAAGCTTCGTAAAGGCAAGCGCTTTCAAAAATAAAAACGCCGAAAAGGCGATGTTTTATTCTTTTCTTAATTTAACACAATAAAAATAATTTGACAAGATTCTATAATTCTTTGATTTGGCTGGCAAATTGCTCTAATTTTTGGTTTTCCGGGTTCACTGTCTTTAATCTTTCCAAAGCTTCCCAGGCGGACACTTTGTCTTTGGCCAAAATTGCCACTTCAATCATCGCGTCTAAATAGCGCGGGCTGTTTGGTTGAATTTTTAAAGCACGCTTTTGATAGCGAATTGCGGCCTCCGCATTACCACTCTCTCTTTCAGCCACGGCCAAATTGAAATAAACATCAGCCGGCTCTTCTTCTTCGGCTTCAGCTAGTTTTAAAACATGCTTGTAGGTTTCCTTGGCTTCATTTAATTTTTTGCCTTCCAGATAAACTTCACCCAAAAGCTCAAAAGCTTCGCGATTTTTGCTGTCAAAACTGATAATTTCAATTAACTTTTTTTCCGCTTCCACTAAATCATCTTGATTTTTTAATTCTAGAGCTTGGGTAAAGAGTTGACGCGCTCTTTCTTCTGGTGTTTCTCTGGCAATCGCCGCTTTTTGATTATAATCATCACGCAAAGCATGCAAGCGAGCCAAGATTGAATGAAAAGCTTTAGCAGAGCCATCATGAGCTATTCTTAAAAAACGAGTAGCTTTGGCGCTCCACTTCACCAGAGAACGCTTTAGGCGACCACTGATAATTTGCTCTTTAACGCGCGCTTCTTTTTCTTTCGGAATATTTTCCACATCCACATTCGCCAAAACCGGAAATTTTTTACCAAAAATATAAATAATCACCGCCAAACAAAATAAAATTATTAGTAAAGGAATGATATTGTACATAAAAACTATTTTATCCAAAAATCAATAAATCCTTTCTCTTTGTCATCCCCGCGAAGGCGGGGATCCAGTGTTCTCAGATAAACCGTGGATTCCCGCCGGAGTTTATCCCGCAATGGCGGGACGGGAATGACAGAAAGGGTAGTTTGATAATATTTGTAGATTCGTGAAAGGATTTGTTGATTTGTGGGTTATAATAAAATATTAGCTATCTTAAAGAATTCGTCTGTTTTCACACTAGCAGTGCCGACTAAGGCGCCATCTAAATTTTCCAAATTCACAAAACCTTTAACGTTCTTACTGTCGATGCTGCCGCCGTAGATAATTTTAAAGTTTTCTTCAGCGATGCGCGGACCGAACATATCGTTTAGCGCCAAACGGATAATTTTGTGAGCATATTCAGCCTCGCTTGGCTCAATCGCCACACCAGAACCAATCGCCCAAATTGGTTCATAGGCAACAATAATTTTTTGATTCTTCAAAACATTCAGTCCACCTAAAGCTTCTTGTAACTGATCAACCAAGACAAAATCACGTCGATCGGTCTTTCTCTCAGCTGCCTCCTCGCCAATACAAACCACAGGGGTTAACCCCTTTATATTCAAAACCGCCTTAACTTTTTGATGGATCATTTCGTAATTTTCCAACAAATATTTACGACGTTCACTATGACCGACAATTACATATTCGCAACCTGCCTCCGCTAAAGTGTCGGGTGAAACTTCTCCAGTATAAGCGCCTTTGTCTTCCCAAAAAACATTTTGCGCGCCTAATTTAATATGAGAACCGCGGAGAATCTTTTTTACTTCCATTAAAACTGCCGTGTTTGGGCAAATCACCACCTCTTCTTTTTTAAAACCTTTAAATTTCGCTTTAAACTCTTTGGCTAAATCAATGCTCTCTTGAACCCCTAAGCGCATTTTCCAATTCGCCATGATAATATGATTTTTGTTCATAAAAAAGGTTAAAAAGTTAAACTAGTTAAATTAATTCAGTCTGAGACTGATTCGTTTTTTGGTGAAAAATTAGTTTGATATTATTTGTGCATTTGTGCGTTATTTGTAAATTTGTAATATACAAATCTTTTACTCTTGGCTTATCTCCAAATGTAGTTGTCAAATGCCCACTCAGCGATTTTTTTGGCTTCGTCAAAACGGCTTTGATAATTACTGCAATCTAGAGCTACGGCAATCACTTCCCTGTCTTCATGATTGGCAAAACGTCCGACAAAGCAATAGCCGGCTGACTCCGTGTAGCCGGTTTTCCCGCCTTTTACCCTTAGTCCGTTCGGTGGTAGATTTTTCAAAAGTAGGTCTGTGCTGGAAACGGCGATTTTTTTGCCTTGTGCTGTGGAAAATTTATATTCGCTTTCCATTGTTGCTTCGCTAATTTCCTGATTACTCAAAGCTGAGACTGACAATTTGGCAATTTCCAGGGCCGTGGAAACGTTTTTTTCACTCAAACCAACCGGCTCAACAAAGGCAGTATTTTTTAAGTCTAACTCCTGCGCTTTCTCATTCATTTTTTTTACAAATTCTTCTTGAGTCAAGCCGGTAGAATTAACCAAGGCAATGGTTGCGGTATTATCAGAAGCTACTAAGCTTAAATGGAATAAATCTTTTATCGTCACTTCATCGCCGGTGAACAAATAAATTTTTCCGCCTTCACGCCGATCTTCGGACTTCATCACATAAGACGTTTCCCAGCCAGGATTATGTTCCAAAAAAACCAAAGCGGTCATCAATTTGCTTAGACTGGCAATCGGTTGAACCAAGTCGCCGTTTTTATTATACAAAATTGTTTGATTATCCAGATCAATCGCCACTCCGCTCATCGCGCAAGTTTCCAAGTCTACAGCAGTATCCTTCTTTTCCGGCAAAAAAATTCTGTCTATTTTTGGCAATTCTGAATCAACGCAAGCGGAAAGCAAGCCGGCCTGATTTACAGTGCAAGTGTTATCACTAGAACTCGTGGCTGATGCTGTCTCACCTAAGACTCGTCCGGAATCAGCTAAAAATTTGCTAAAATTAGCTTTGTAAAATTGGGAATCATAAATCTGTTGGAAAGCCAAAAAACTGCCAACAAAAAACCCCGAAGATACAAATAAATAAACCGCTGTCTTCTTTATCATAATTTGTGTAAATTTGCGCTAATCTGTGTTAATCCGTCTCCTAAAATTTGTGTTAATTCGTGTTAATCTGCCTTCTCCAACATTCTATCAAGCGAATCATCTTTGCGCAACCGTTCAAAGTCCGGCAATTCTTCAATATTGTTAATTCCTAGGAAACGAATAAAATCAAAAGAAACCGAATAATAAGTTTCACTCTTCACTTTGTCCGGTTTGGCTTCAATCAAACCGCGCAGAAGTAAATTCCGCACAATTAAAGAGCAATTCACTCCGCGGATTCTATCTAAGTCAATTTTGGAAATCGGCCCGCGATAAGCGATAATCGTAAGCGCTTCCAAGCTTGGCCGACTCAACTCCCCTGTTGTTTCATCTTTGATAAATTCCTGAACCACACCGGCATTTTCCGGCGCGCTCACCATCTGGTAACTGGAACCGCTCTTAATAATCTGCACACCCTTTTTATTGTTTTTATATTCCTCCACCGAAGCATCACCGGCGGAAGTTATTTCTTTTTTGGCCACCTTCAAAAGCTCCGCCAATTGATTAACGGTCATTGGTTTTGCGGCGATGAAGAGGAGGGATTCTATTGATGATTTTATATTTTCCATATTATTTTAATTATTTATTGTTTATTCACAACTTCTCAGTTTAATACCAAAATCCAAATTACAAATTTCAAATCAAATCCTAAGTTTTAATTTTTAAAATTATTTACTAAGCTTTGAGTTAGAGATTATTTTAGAAAATATTAAGGTTAATTCTTGGGCTTCTTGCCAAAATTTTCTACACTCATTAATACGTTCTTCATTGGTTATGGCTAGCATTCTAAGCCAATGTTTTGTTTCCTTACTTTCTTTTTTACAAATGCCGATTTTGTGCTGAAAATCTTTTTTTGATTCTGCGCCATCAGCTTCGCAGTAGTTAGCGCCAATACTAGTTGAGGATTTAATCAACTGTGAAATAATATTGCGGTTAATGTCAATGATTTTAATTGTTTTTACGAATTTTAGTATATCTTCACCAAATTTCGCTGTTCTTTCTTCTAAATTAAATATTTTAGTGTTAGGATTTGAAACTTGATTTGGCATTTGTAATTTTGATTTTGAAATTAAAAGGTTTTTATCTCAAAAAAACATTAAAACACGCGGGAGACAATATAATCACTTAACAATTTCTCGTTATAACTATTTCCTCAAACAACTCCCCCTGATCCGCCGTAATTTCTCGTTGCTTGATTAGTTCTAGCATTGCCAAAAAACTTACAATAACTTCGGTTTTATTTTCGGCGGTCGCCATTATTTTATTAAAACTAACAGAGAGTCTTTGCAAAAGTGATTGTTGAATGTGGATAATTTTTTCTTCAATATTAATTTTTCTTTCCAAGGTTTTTTCTTCCAAATCTTGCTCAGCCGGCTTGACGCGTTCAATAATTTCTCCCAAGACACTGGCCAGGTCTTGCGGTTTCAGGTCTTTGGGTGGAGCAAAAAGTTTGGCGCTTTGCAAAATCGCTTGGCGGTTGAATTCACGCGCGAACATGAATTTTTTCTTGCCAATCATCGCTTCAATTTTTTTGGTCGCCTCCAAGAATTCTTTGTACATCCGCAATTGCTCTTCAAATTCTTTGATTTCCTCCTCCTCTTCCGGGAATAAATATGGTAATAAGGCTTTGGATTTTATTAATAATAACTTCGCCGCCACGACCAAAAAATCCGCCATTTCTTCGGGATCAATATCTTTCGCCTTTTTCAGATACTCCACGTATTGGTCAGCAATCTTCGCCAAACTCACCTGCGTAATATCCATTTCTTCTTTTTCAATAATTTGGAGCAACAAACTCAAAGGCCCTTCAAATTGTCCGGTTGTGATGTTCATCGCTTCTTTTTGTCATTGCGAGGAAGCCCGCCGAATTGGCGGACTGACGTGGCAATCTATAATACTAGAAATAAGCGATAACCAAGTATTAAAGATCGCCACGGCCTACGGCCTCGCGATGACAAAAAAGTTATTTTTTAACTTTAACTAATTTTACTTTTTTTCTTCACCCCAAAACTCCCCAAAACCGCATTCTCTAATTTTACAAAATCTTTGACCGCCATTTCTACTGAGTGATTATAAGAGCCGGAAGAAAAAACTGCTTTTTTGGTGTCGGCCATTTTCTTTTCCATAATCACTTCCAATTTATGCAGTTTGCCAAAAGCGCTTAGAGCTTCTTTTTTTAATTTTAAAGCTTCAGCCATTATTTTTTCACCCGGAATAGAAATAGTTTTAACGTCTTTGGTTTTTAATTTGGAAATAAATTTCTTTAATTTATCAAAATCCAGATTTTGGCTAGCCGGCAAAATCACCAAATAATAATCTTTGTCCGCTTTGATTAATAATGACTTGGCGATCTCATCCATTTTCTTTTTCAAAGTATTAGCCGCGTCAAAGGCAGTATAAACCGTTCGGTGTTCCAAAATTTTATGGCTAACGCCCTGATCTTCTAAATACTTAATCAACTTCGCCGAAAGCTTTGACTTCGGCTTGGGTTTTGATTTTTGCTTAATTTTTGTCTTAACTTTTGGTTTTATGACTTTTTTTATTTTTTTAACAATTTTCTTGGGCATAGAATTTTTAAATCTGCGAGCAGACTATTTAATTTTTTAGATTTGAATTTATTTGAATAATTACTTAATTTAATTTTATCCAAACGGCTAAGATTCATTTCTTCCGGATCAAATTTAGCATAACCGTTCAAAGACAAATAAGCCAAATCCAAGAAAGCTTTTTCTTTTTCCGCCACTAAAACATTCCCTTTTTTGTAATACCCCCAAAATCTTTCCGGTTTTAAGTGATGAAAGGTCGCTATTTTGTTGCCAATTTTAATTTGCTTACTTCGGTTCGCAGTGGCTAGAGTCAAATTATACGGCTGTTGGCTCAAAATTCCTTCCCTGGCTAAAATCCACTCAAAAGATAAATAGCTCGGCTGATAAAGCCGACAAACCAATTCCTCCCAATTTACCTGAGAATTGTTTTGCGTATAAATTCCTTTGCCTATCTTGATAAGCTCGCCTCTTTTTACCAAACGGCTAATACTCACCCGCAAACTTGACTCATCCAAACCGCTTACTTTCAAGATATCAATTACGGAGAAATAAGTTTTAGGAATTTTTTTTATTTGATTGATTAATTCGCTCATAAAGCTCTTTTATTATCGGGTAATATTTTTTTGGCAAAAATACTTGCAATTCATTAGAAAATTCTCTTTTTGTAAAATTCGGTAAATCATTCGGCAAAATCAAAATTTCTCGCAAAACTTGCGCAATATACCAAAGATCAAAAATATCTCTGGCTTTTTTTCTACCAATCAAAGCATCCTCTTTTAATCTTTTTAATTCCGTTAACCGAGGAACCAATAAGAGAGGCTGATTTATACTCACAGGACTTTTTATTATTTTTAATTCGGTTTTCAAGTTTACTTTTCCCGCCGGTTTGTGCGCTTCCACTTTGACGGAAAAATTATGCTTTAATTTCTCGTCTCTTACATTAAAAATGGCAAAAAAAGTATTTCTTTTATCCTTAAGGTCTACTATCTTCCAATTCTTCCTTGTCTTAGCAACTTTTTGAATAAAATTTTTAAAACCAGAAAAATTCAAAGAACTGATATTTAATAAATCTACATCTTCGGAAAAACGAGGAGAATCATAAGCCAAGCGCAAAGCAGTCCCGCCGTAAAAAACCAAATTTGAACTAATTTTGTCTTTTGCCAGCTCCTCTAAAATTTCCATTTCCGCTTCTTCTCTAAGAATTTGATCAGCTGAAATATTTAGTTCTTTAATATACAAATTTAATTCCTCTTTTGTCATAATTCTATGATACAAGAATATTAACAATAATGCTAATTATCGCGTATCATTAGCTAACCCACAAATCAACAAATCTCTCAACAAATCTACAAATATTAAAAAACTATTTTTTTCGTCATCCCCGCGAAAGCGGGGATCTGTATTCAGCCAAAACACGGATTCCCGCTTTCGCGGGAATGACACAAAGTTTTTGAGTTTTGTATTTGTGTTATTCGTGAAAGGATTTGTTGATTTGTGGGTAATAATATTATACCAAACTATCCATTTTTGCGCAAAAAGAAAAACCGGCCCCGTGAAGCATGTGGAGCCGGATTTTAGCTGGAAACTACTTGCGTAGTTTCCAGCCTTCCTTTTTTTTCTTCTTTTCAACGGCCCGGCCGCCACTCCCAAGCTCTTGAACCTGCTTCTTCTCCCTGTGTCCCTTCTTGATTTTGGCCAAAATTATCACCCCCCTTCTGGCGCTAAAGATTTACCATCTTCTCTTCTGTTCGTGTTCTCTTTTGCTATCCCTTCGTGGTTTGCAGTTACGGCATTGCTCATCGTTATTATCTCGCTTCCCCTTGCAAATCTGGGAGCCGAACCACATCCCACAAGGACCTTTTTTTCTCTTTGTCATGACACCCTCTTTTTTCAAGCGTTAACAAGCTTGACATTGCTGACAGATAGGATTAGGTTCTTTTCTAACCTCTTTGCATCCTTTGCTACCAGGTAAAAAATGGCAAACATTCGGCTTTCCCGAAAGATCAAGATCAAGCTTCCGGTGGTCGTTAGCCTTTTCCTTCCTCTTTCCTCTTGTTGTCATAAAACTCCTTCCCTACAAAAGAGTTCACGTCAAAAAGCACCTACCAAAATTCTACAAATTACGAAGAATATAGTCAAGGTCTATTTTAATAATACCGGGGAGCCGTCATCCATTACGGAAATGTCTTTTTTGAAACATTGTCGGCCGGCTTCGTGCTTCCACATATTACCCCAATAGTCATTTAGGTTGCTTTTGTCTTCTTTGTTGGAAGTGATGAAATCAGCGCAAAGTTCGTAGGCTTTGGTGCCGGTGATTTTGTATTCATACATCTTGCCGGTTGCTTTGTCTTGAAAAATATCCGCGGTTAAATATTCGCTGTTTTTTTTCAGCTCTTCAAAATTCTGTGGCAATTTCTTATTCTTGGCGTAATAATTATTTACTTCACTTTCAATCTGGCTTAGGCTGGAAATGATATTATTATCCATTTTGCGGTTTCGGGTTTGAGTGGGTGATTCCACAATCAAAAGCGAGGTGACAAAACAAGCAATTATCAGAATTAAAGTTGCCGTAAAATAAGCTCGCACTACCTTGTCTTTTTTTTGCACAATTTCTTCACGCTTGATTTCATAAAGATAAAAAGAGAAAATCACGCCGGAAATCAAAATTGCGGTCAAAGATTTCAAAATAAACTTGGTAGTCAATTCCCCATCCAAAAAACTATTAATTGTGGCAATCAACCAGCCAATCATCACTACCGAAGAAACAAACAAAATAAAATAAGTCAGCCAACGGCGCACACCGGAATCTTTTCCCAAACTGCCGTTGAATAAACTTTTTTGAATCTGCCAAGCCGTCAGATAATAAATCGGCGCCGAAATAACCAAAGCCGAAATCGCAAATTTCAAAGTCTCTTGGCTAAACATGCCATTGTATTGATCCAAAATATAAATAATATACTTATTGATCACCTGAAAAATAATCATGCCCGAACTCAAGGCCATAAAAATCAAAGCGACGAGCGACAGCATGTAAAAAAACGCGAATTTGGCGGAATTATTATTAGTCATACTTCATGGAGCACATAACATAGAGCATGGAACAACTCTATGTTTTGAGTATTATTATTTAAAAAAATTCTTTCTTTTTTGTCATTCCGGAATCCCGTCGCAACGGGATATCCGGAATCCAGGAGAGCGAAGTAATTACAACATATCATAAAATAAATCTCGCCACGTTGAATTTTCTTTTTCTATTAGCTCTATTTTTCCAATCTCTGCGCCACTTTTTTAATTCTTTTTCTCGTTCAATCGCTTCGTCAATGTATTGATAAATTTCATAGTAAACTAATTTATTAATACTATATTTAGCCGAAAAACTACTTGGATTTTGTTTTAATTTATGTTGAAAACTTCTCGTGAACAGCGAATTAGTAACACCAACATATAAAGTGCCGTTTCTTTTGCTTGCTAAAATATAAACGTAAAATGTGTAGTCTTTAAATCGTTTATAATTATTCATATTCCTGCCATTAGCTCCTGCCTGCGCGCCGAAGCCTCGGCGAAGGCGTGGATTCCGGGTTCTCCGGTTCCGCTCCGCTCCACCGGAGCCCCGGAATGACAAAAGAAAAAAAATTTTACCTACTACCATAATACTATCAAACAGCTTAATTAGCAACTTGCATGAACAAAAAACAACGACTAAATTTAGCCGTTGTTTTTTAAAATAGTCTAAAAGCTCCAAGCTTAAAGCTAAAAGCTATGCTACCTCAACTTAATCCCCAAATCCTTCAGTTGCTTCTCGCTCACCTCGCTTGGTGATTCCATCATCAAATCTCGGCCGTGGCCGTCTTTGGGGAAGGCGTAAATATCGCGGATGGAATCCCAGTCGTTTAGAATCATAATGATGCGGTCAATGCCTGGAGCGTTTCCGCCATGAGGAGGAGCGCCGTATTCAAAAGCGCGAATCATCGCGCCGAATTTGGCGTCTACTTCTTCTTTTGTATAACCGGCAATTTCAAACGCTTTGTACATAATTTCCGGCTCATGGTTGCGAATCGCGCCACTGGAAACTTCCAAGCCATTTAAAACCAAGTCATACTGATGCGCCAAAATATCAAAAGGTTCTTTGGTGTTTAAGGCTTCCAGACCGCCTTGAGGCATAGAAAATGGGTTGTGTCCGAAATCAATGCGCCCTGGTTCAATCTCTGACATTTCATACATTGGAAAATCAACCACCCAAGCCCAGACAGCCTTGGTATTATCTTTTAGGCCTAATTTTTCCGCGCTCGCATTGCGCACCGCGCCCAGACTAGCACAAACAGTGCGCCATGTATCAGCG
>Ga0172379_10006568_pt1 | contig 15487 bp, 17 predicted proteins | sample GrowelOW334metaG_FD_119756 | JGI IMG/M metagenome (GOLD analysis project Ga0172379, IMG submission 119756) | Groundwater microbial communities from an aquifer near a municipal landfill in Southern Ontario, Canada - Groundwater well OW334 metaG | ecosystem: Environmental > Aquatic > Deep...
CCTCCTTGAAAGTACTAAAAAGAGCATGAATAAAGGCAAAATACTGTCAGTTGCATTGCCGGAAATGATGCCTACGCCGGTGAAATATATTTATCAACTTTGGATGAAAACAGCTTCTCCTTTGAGCGAAGATATCTATAAAAAAGTTTCGGCATATGCGGATCAGATTGCGGTTATGGCTTATGAAAACAGTATAAAAAGCCCATGGGTTTATAAATATTTTATAAAAAATGAAACCATTTGGTTAACACGTGAAATTCCGGATGATAAAAAAATTCTAATTGGGATTCCTTCTTATGAAAAAGGAACGGATGCAAACGGCGTAAAAAGTTTTTATCCTGAAGTGGAAAATATAGAAAATGGACTAGTCGGAGTTATAAACGGGCTTAATAATTCAAGGAGCAAGGTGAATTCATTTTTGGGTGTCGCGATTTATTTGAATAAAGAAACGAGCGATAAGGAATGGGAGGCGTATGATAGATTGTGGGTGAAATAATATAACTAAAAGCGCTTAAAATATGCTTAAACTGGATTTTTTCAACAAAACAAAGGAAAGTGTTTCGGGAAAAGTGTTCGAACGTGCAATATCAGCCGCTGAAAAAGTTATCGGTGATAAAATTGAGCACGGCACGGGGTTTAAAGACGCTTCAATTGGCCTTATTTTTATAAACGATCAGGAGATGCACGGAATGAATTTTTCACATAGGAATATGGATAAGCCGACAGATGTTTTATCTTTTAGCTATCTGGAAAAGGCACAGTTTCCATATGAGCTTGGAATAGATGAATTTATAGATAGCGTTGGAGAGATTTTTATTTCAGTCGATACGGTAAAGAGGCAGGCAAAAGAGCAAAAACATAGTTTTGAAGATGAAATTGTTACGCTTTTTATACATGGTTTATTGCATATTTTTGGGTATGACCATGAGCGCAGTTTAGCCGAAGAAAAGTTGACTGAAAAATTAACACTGGAAATTAAAAAAGAATATGATAAAATAAGCCGCGCAGGTAAGTAAACATCGTCGGGGTGTAGCGCAGTTGGCTAGCGCGTCTGCTTTGGGAGCAGAAGGCCCACAGTTCAAGTCTGTGCACCCCGACCAAACTATGAAAGATCCATTATTAGAACTCAATAAATTATTAACGGCTTTGCCAAAGTCGTGTCTAGTTTACGTTATGGGAGGATTAGCCCTTGATGGTACCTGCGGTAGTATTTCTCGAAAACATGACGACGCTGATTTAATATGCTGGCGAAAAGACGTGGGTATCGTTCAAGAAGCCGTAAGGAATATCGGGTACGAAATCGAGGTGAATACATTCCCTGACGAGCCAAATCTTCCTTATAGATTTGAGACTACAGATGAAGATCATATGGTAAGTTTTAATATTATAGATGAAGCGCCAAATGACTCTTTCGTGATGTCTTTTTATCATTTTCCAAAACAAGTTTTCCAAAAAAAGCTTCTTGGTCCAATCAGCGTTTCACTTGATGGAATAGGCTTTTCGGCGGTTAGTCATGAGCTGCTGGATAAATTAAATAAAAATGCAGGTAAATATCTCAATGACCTTAAAGAGCGCGACCCGGATTTATATAACAGGTTAGGTTACAAGATTGATAATTATAATCACGATCGTAAGCTTCTCGATCAGTTAGCTAAAAAGTAAACCCTATTGCAACAAAGCTTATTCGAATCTAGTATTTGTTTTGTATGGAAAAATTTCATTCAGAATTCATTGGAGTCCCAATTTTAAGCGAAAGTGAGCGCGCACTTGTTGGCGTGGTCGCGGATTTTATTATAGACCCAAATAACGGCAGAATTGAAGGCATCGCAACGGACAATGGATTTAAAAAAGTCATTCCCGCGATCGATATATTAAAATTATCAATACCGGTAATGATTTCTGAAATGGACGCAATCAGCGATATGGAAGACATTATAAAAATTAAAAACATCCTTTCGGAAAATAAAAAAATAATTGGGAATAAGGTTTTTACAAAGTCCGGTATATTTGTCGGAAAGGTTTATGATTACGCGATAAATCTTGGTAATATGCATATGACGAAGCTAGCCATTGCAAAGTCGTTTCTAGGACTTTTTCATATAAATGAGGTACTTTTGCCAACTTCTGAAATAATCGAGATTACGCCTGAAAAAATCATCATAAATGACATTATGGAGCGTAGAAAGGTGAAAAACAACAACGTCGCAGCTATAAAAGAAAAATCTTATTGCCCGGCTGAATAAAGAGAGAGCCCAATCAAACAATAAAAAACCCCGCCCAATTTCTTGAGCGGGGTCAAATTTCGAATTCAACTCGATCTATTATTGAGTTACGCCACCAACTCCTGATGAACCTGTACCGGCCTGAAGAACGGTTGATACGATTGCATATGAGAGGATGACGATGATAAGACCGACAACTGCGTACATAATGATTTTTTTTGCGCTATCGACTTTACCTTGTTCACCTGCTGCGGTGACATAAGTGATACCTCCAAAGATGATCATGGCAACAGCGATAAGACCCAAGAATCCAAGGACATAGTTGATAATACGGATTGCGAGGACACGAAGATCGCCTGTTCCACCGGTTGATCCGGCTACAACACCAGGTTGATCGCTTGGATTTAGCATTTGAGCAAATGCTATTGGCAGGTGGCTTGCCAAGACTAGACCGACAGTCATTACTAAGCCGACGAGTGCGACTTGTTTGAGAGTTTTTGTCATATTTATAAATTTTTAATTTTAAACTTTCTCAATTATAAGATATGACAATAAATAATGCAACTATCTTATTGTGCGTTTTTTAAAAAAGTATAAACAGGAACATTGAAAGTGCCATTTACTGAATTCGCGAGCACTTCGTCTTTTGGTATTTCAGCAGGACTTAAAACAAAAATTTCAACAGTTCTTTTCATTTTTGTTGTGACTCTAAGCTTGATATATGATACGCCATCTATGTCGAAATCTTTATCAACAAGCTCAAACGTTCCATTTATTCTTCTAAAATCAATTTTTCCGGTTGCGACAACTTTTCCATCATCGGTATATCCAAAGTGTACAATAGCTGTATCGATTTGTTTGAATTCTGGTGCGTTTTCATCAGCTTCAGGGGCGGCAACTGCTTGTTGTTCAGGAGCAGGTTTCTTAGTGGCGGAAGTTGTTACACCGGGCAGAATTGGAGCAAGCGAAGATAAATCTCCACCTTCTTTATCAGCTCCGGCTTTTAAAGTATCATTAAGTATTCCAGCGGCTTCATGCGCAGCGGCTTTTTCTTCATCGTTTTCTCCAACGCTTTTAATCCATGCGCTAAATTCATTAATCATTCTATCAGCAGGCTTTATGAACCTTTCAGACATGCCATCCCCTATTGTTGATAAAACGTTTTCTGTTTCATCTTGATGTGTGGCAACAGCGGTTGCAAGCAAAGCAAGTAAGCCAATAATAGCAGTTAATCCAATCAATCCTTTGCGTGGTTTTACAAAAACGTTATCATCAAGATCACGAAGATCATCATCTCTATCCGGCACGTTAACATCAAAGTTTCTAGTTTCCTGATGATCATTAATAGTAAAACCAAAAGCTTCTTCAGCACTTTCAACTTTTTTAAGCGCAGCTCTCTTACTGTCTCCTTCAGACATAAGTTCGGTTAAGAGCCTTGCTTTTGCTATATGACGTTTAGCAGAAACCCCGTTAGAGGCCCTAATATCTCTCATTACATCCTTTCGTAGTTCAGCAACGCCTTTTAACAGTACTTCGTTTTTAGCTCTATCGATTAAACCTCTTGATATACTGACTTGTTCGGGCGCTTCAATTGTGCTTAATAGTGCTTCAGCTTGTGCGATAAGTCCAATTCTTTCAATAACAGAGATGCTGCTTCTTTTGTTGATGGCGGCGATTAGTTTATTTTGGATAGCGTCTTCAGGGAAGACCATGTCAGTGTCGCGACCGTCAAACCAAGCATCGATAGAATAATCTTTAGACGTAAATACGTTGGAGATAACCAGTTTTGATAAACCAAGTAATGCGGCTTTTGCAGAACTTAATTCAGCAGCATCGTTGCCGGAAAAATTAACATCGGTTTCACATTTAGCGATTGCTTCACAAGCATCGTCAGCGGATGAACCGGTACGTAAAGCGTTATGATAGGCGGATTCAACTTGAATAAAATTTTTGACAGAATTCAATTCGCTACCAACGTTACCTGAAAAAGAGATGGCTCGGACAAGTTCTATAAGTCGCAATGCTCTGTTTTTAAGTTCAGGAGAATTAATATCTTTGACTAAGGCGTTCGCCGCATCAAGTTTTTCTCCGATCGAATGTCCGGCATAGAAATCATCAACAGCATTACCAACAATGTCTATGGCGGCAACATATTGCATTCTTGCGAGAGCTCTATCGCTTTCACTCATTTTAGACCCTTCAAATCCACTGTATCCCAACATATCAGATTCATTGAAAACTTGGTCACTCAAGCCAAGATCTTGAAAATATTCAGGCGCTTTATCACTCATATATTTTGTTGTTTAAATTTAATAAGGATATATTTATAGCAAATACCAATAGATTTGTCAAGCCCAGTGATAGATTTAACATATTTGCTATTTTTCAGAAAAAACATGAAGGGGGATGGAGATTTCGGAAGCGTTGCTTTTTGGATCTAAGCTTTTGTATATTGCGCAGAGTTCGCCATTACGAAATGCCGTATCCGTAAATATATAATCTTTAATCGATGGAATGTTGATGGGGTTTTCAGGCGGTAAGAGTTGCGCAGCACTTCGAGAAGCTTCAGCTTGCTTTGCTTTTTCAGCACGAGAGCCCGCAGCTGCAATCGCGATCATTAAAATGCCAATTCCGGCAAGGACAAAAGCGATTCTTTTTCTTGTTAACGCGGATTTTTCATTTATGGCGGACGAAGACGGAGAAGCCCCGATGGATTCTTTTAATCGAACATATCTTTCTTCAAATTCGTTTACTTTCATTAATGCGGCAGCATATTTGGATTTATCCGGGATTTGCGTAGCTATTTCGCGAAGCTTTTTAATTAAATATCCAGACCTTGGAACGTCTTTAGAACTAAAGCATGATTCAAGCGATTGAGAATAAAATTCAAATTCTTTCATATAAATATCTATGATGATATTTGGGTCATTAATTCTTTTTAAAATAGCTTGTCTCTTTTTTTCATTTGAAATTTTAGGGATGAGTTGATCTTGGATATATTTAATATCTTGCGGCAAATTTTCTAAATGTGGAACATAGCCAAGCATCCTATCGATTTGTAGCAAAATAGCATCATCTCTCTCATCCGGAGAAATGTCTTCTTGCTGGGTTGTAGTATCAAAACGTTTTGAATTTAGACGTTTTAGTTCATCAAAAGCAGTATCGTAGATTTGTTGGTCAAGGCGTTCTGTCGCGACCTCAACTCTAATCCTCTCAAGAGCATCAGAGGCTTTCTTGATGTAACTATCAGCCATTTTCAAACTTCCCGGGCTTCTATAATTTAAAGCCGAATAAGCCGCTTTTATATCAAAGTCAAATTCAGCCTTATACTTCATTACAAGAACTGATGGATCATTTAGCATTCCCAAAACTGCTTGTTTTTTATTTGGTTTTGAAATTCCATCAGCAAGCTTAAGAGCGTTATCAAGAACAACAGCAAAAGCGTCCAGATCATGAGTGTCCATTAAAAGTCGATCTATTTCATCGATAATTTCACGATCCGTTTTTGTATTGGCGGGCTCAGACGCGGTAATGCTGAGCGTGTTTTCCGGTAAAGCCGGCAATGTAGGACTTTGTGATCCCATATTTTTAAAATAAGGACCTATTCTAAACGATTTCTATCTCTTCCACAAGCCTAATTTTAAATTTTTTATAGACTTCACTTTTTGCCAAATCAATTAAAGCGAGCATGTCCATTGAAGATGCGTTGCCTTTATTTATGAAAAAGTTTGCATGAATATTTGAAATTTCAGCATTGCCAAGGCGTTTTCCCTTGAGTCCGGCCTTATCAATAAGTTCACCGGCGGAAGTAGCTTTACCTTTATATTTTTTAGTCGGATTCATAAAAATGCATCCGGCGCTAAGTTCATGAGGCTGTGATTTTACTCTTTTTAAAGCCAATTCTTTAACTCGACTAGTCGCAGAAGTTATATCTTTTATGCGTTTTAATTTTAAAATCGCAGAAATCAAAATCAGGGTTTTATATTTTTTTAAAATGCTTTCGCGATATCCAAATTTAAAATCCTTTTTTTGGAAAGTAATGATTTTATTTTTTGTAACATCAAAAATTTTTGCACTTTCAATTTTATCACCAATCCAGCAGGTTTTTATTCCCGCATTTCCACGAACAGCGCCTCCAAAAGTACCCGGAATACCGCTTAAATCTTCAATTCCGACGAGTCTATTTTTTAAAGCCGTACCAACGATAAGCCCCAAATTTGCACCAGATTCAGTGTAGATTTTTTTGCCAACGGCTTTTATTTTATTAAAATTCAATCGAATCACGAGCCCATCAAAGCCATTATCCGAGAATAAAACATTGCTTCCGCCGCCAAGTATAAAATATTTTATTTTATTTTTTATAGCCCAATTTAACGTTTTTTTAAGACCTAAAATGGTTTTTGCTTCATAAAAGTATTTTGCGTTTCCACCAATCTTGAAAGAGCTGAAATTTTTTAAAGAGATATTATTTTTAATATCTTCACACTTGACTTTTTCTAAATTTATCATAAACTATATTCTACTAAAATTTAAATCATAATTGATTATATATGAAATTTGGATCACTTGAAACACCGGAACAAAAAGAGAAAGCGATTAGAAGAGCAATAGATGAGCTTGGATTAAAAAGGATTCCAGGCGATTTAATTGGCGCATTAACGCAAGTTGGTGATATACATTTTTCACATAGTCTTGCCGTGGCTGTTGGTGTAAAACACGTATTGGACGGCATAGGCCAAATTACGGCACCATCGATGGACGGTAAAAGTACTGTAGAGTTGGACAAGGATGCGATCGCAACAGGAGCACTTTTGCATGATATTGGGAAATATGGCCCACCCGGCATTGATTACAAGAATGGAAGAAATCCATTTGTTATAGTGTATGGGCTGGTGTTCAGCAGATCGGAATTTATGGAAATCGTCAAGACTAGGGATCCAAAAGAAGGTAGTCCGTCAAGGATGAGATTATCTGTATTTTTGAGGCATATTGTAAGGGAAAAACATATAACGCGAGACGAAGCAGGTTTGATATTGCAAGAAACTTTTAAAGTGATTAGAAGACCAGGGATTGAAGATCTTACGCTTAGAGATTTTTATAATGCACATGTCGTTTGGACAAGGCAACATTTAACAAATAGACATAGCGTACATCAAGATACTTTTCTTGCAGCAGGATGCCACCACGCGGCAAGAAGATTCCGTTTTCAAAACGTAGATGGTAGGCATGCTGATGAGCATGCAGTAGGAGCCGGTAAATTAGTTGAGGTAGTGGATACTATGCAGGCGGTTACCGGTAGGCTTGAGCGCGGAAAGGAATTGACGACATTCGAACAGGGGCTTGTAGGGCTGCAAAGAATGGTAGCGAGAGCATCAGGCTTTTTTCGTGTTGTTCAAGATGGTTATCAGGAGTTTTTAAGCGATAAAGACAGGGAAGTTTTAGAAGAAAAGCTTAGAGAAGAACATGAAAGAGACAAGGGTATGAGGAAAGTGCCAAAAAGACCGGTGAACCTTAGGGAAGATAAAATAGTTAGAACAGGGCTTTTAGAGGAAGCCCTGGATATAGCGAATGAAAGTATAAGAGTTGATTAAATAGCGCTAGTAGGCATTTGTGCAGGCGGTAAAGCATCCGGTGGATTTTGCGTATTTTCCGATTTTACAGGAGATTCTCCAGCTTCCAGAATAGGCTTTAAAACTAATGAAATTCCGGCAAGACCGACTGCGAAGAATAAGAAGAGAATAACACCCAAAACCATAAAGGTTGGACCAAAGTCTATTATTGAGATTAAAGCGGCGCCCGCTATTTGCGCAATTACATCGCCAAAATCAACGATTGTTTGTAGCGGTCCGGCAGAAACGTTTGTATCTATTTCATTTGTGTTATGTGACTTCGCATAATATTGTTGAAATTTTTGTGCGAAGAAACTTTGTACGGCAGGGAAAGCAGCGGCATAACCGATACTCGCCAACATACCGGCAAGAATAACCCATCCCAAGTCGGTTGAAAAGCCGAGCATGGCTATTGCAACAGATGAAATCAATGAGCCAGCATAAATAAAAAACGGTTTTCCAAATCTATCCGCCAGTTTTGAAAATGGGATTTGGCAGATAAATAATGGCATTCCAATCAAAGCAATGATCACTCCGGACATCATTGGGTTTACATGATTTGCGGTTATAACTTTATCAACAACATAAATAAGAACAAAAGTTGATACAAAAGTGTCCCAAAGGCTAAAGAACATCGCTATTCCTGTTGCCCAAACGAGTGGCCATTGTGGTTCCGGCGTGAAAATATGAAACAAACTTTTGAAAGAATCTTTCATGCCTTCAATCATGCTTTCTTTATCCTCAGCTGCAGTTGGTTGCACCTGCTTCAAAATAATGACATTTTTATTCGACATTTTATCTTTTAAAGATTCGGCAGACTCTTCTATTTTATTTAGCCCCATTATCGCGGAAGAAACGAAAAATCCTTTTAATCCGGATGCCATTTCTGCAGGAGATAATTTGTTTAAAACCATATCCGAATCCATCTGATCAAGTGACGTGTCATATTCGGCCTGATCAAAAATAACAGTGATGAAAAGAAGATAGAAGGCCGATACAACAAGGATGAATACGAACGGCAAATTGTCGAAAAAAGTTATAAAGTTAATAACAGTTGCAAGCAATAATCCAACTAATAAGCCAAGAGAGTCGGCAACATTTTTTTGCGAAAGAGATTGAGAATATTCTTCGGGCGAGGATATATTGAGAATATATGAAGTCATTGTGATGTGGTGGAAATCATAGGCACAGCCATATATCAAAACAGCAATAAATGCGATAAGCGTTACTTGTGCGGCCATGATAAAGATGACCATTGAGCCCATAATACAGAGAATTGCGAATATCAAAATAATTCTTTTAGGCATTAGTTTTTGGAGGTAACCAATCGGGACGTCCATAAGGGTGGAAACCAGATTGGAAAGCGACATAAAAATACCTATAAAAATGATCTCAAAATGCGCATTAAGCCAAAGGGTGATTGTCACCGTCGCCATGCTAAAAATCATGGAAAATAACATGCATGTAAGATAGAAAATCAGCTGTTTGCCAGTTTTTATGTTTGTCTTCTTAAGGAGGAAATTATACGCGCTCATATTTGAAATATTTTGCCTAATTATATCAAGCCTTGATTATTAAGCAAAATGTGAAATAATATTTCCGCATATCGTACCGTTCTATGGGCAGGTACCAAAGTGGCCAAATGGGGCAGACTGTAAATCTGCTGACTCCGGTCTTCGGGAGTTCAAATCTCTCCCTGCCCACCAACACGTCGTTCGCCGCAGGCGAACATAGGCGGATATAAATAAAACACAATATTCTATATAGGACTCACCTTAGAGTCCCTCTACGACTTATATAGAAATTATATAATTTTCTATATGAATTATATATAAATCTTATATAACCAGCATAAGGGATATAAAATACATCTAAATCAATCCGTCAAATGTCCATCTTCCAAATCCAAGTCCTCGTTTCTTTTCTCGTCGGTGGCATTGTTATCGCGATGCAGACTTTGATCGGCGAGCGTTTGAACGCATACTGGCGTGGAGTTATTTTGGCTTTGCCAATAACATGCGCGCTTGGCGTATTTTTCACAGGACTTGCGACAACTCCGGCGGACGCGGTTCGTGTTGCTACAGTTGTTCCGGCCGCATTAATGTCAGACTTTTTATTTGTAGGAGTTTTTGCAGTATTATCATCCTTTGGCTTAGCGACAGCGCTTTTTGGAGGATTTTTAGCATTTTTTGTATCAGCCTTTTTTGTAATCATTTATCCGCCAAGCACATTTTTAATATCTGTTTTATATGGTTTGCCGGGTATAATAATTCCATATTTGGTCGTTAGAAAATTGCCACAAATGGACAAATTTAAGGTTTATCCAATGAACGCAAAACACATATTTTTGCGTGGATTTTTAGGCGGATCGGTAATTGCGATTATTCTTATTCTTTCAAAAACTTTGGGAAATGTTTGGGGAGGCGTTGCTTCTGCATTTCCAATTATCTTCACTTCCACATTTATTATTTATTACGTTCTGCAAGGCAAACACGTGATTCCTTCAGTTGCAAAGTCTTTGTTTTTTCCGGGTGCGCTTGTTTATATTTTACACATGCATATCTCGGTTTTGACTTTTGAAAAATACGGAATTTGGCTCGGAACTTTGTTTGCGTATATTGCGGTATTCATTTTCTTGCTGATTTACAGCTGGGTCAGAAATAAATTTTTAAAATCGACTTGACTTAGAAAGAAATATCCGTAGAATTAGATTCACATTTGTTCTTTACAATTTAAGAGGCTCCTTCGGGAGCTTCTTTTTGATATATGGAAAATTTATATTGTTATAGGCGCGGTTTTAAGCTAAAATCCGAAATGCCACTTGGAAATAGCAAACTCATTCGAATAAACTTATACGGAGAGGTACCCAAGAGGCTGAAGGGGCGGGTTTGCTAAACCTGTAGGGGGACATTAGTTCCCGCGAGGGTTCAAATCCCTCCCTCTCCGCCAAATACATGCGAGAAAAAGTGCAGAAATTAGTCGAGCGAAGCGAAAACTTATTTCAAACTTTTTCAGTTTTTCCCTTGTGCAACAAAAATTAAAACATGAGCAAGATCAACAAATTCATTTACTGGACGCCGCGAATTTTATCGATAATATTCATAGCTTTCTTGGCATTATTTTCATTGGACGTTTTTTCATCCGAATCGAGTTTCTGGCAAATAATACTTGGATTATTGATACACAATATTCCGGTATTCGTTTTATTGGCGATCTTAATCATTTCCTGGAAATATGAAATAGTAGGAGGAATCGCTTTTATTTTAGCGGGGCTGGCATATATCGTATTAATAGTCGCAGATGCGCTAAAAAATCAGTTTGAGTGGTATATGATAGCTTGGACTATACAAATTTCAGGAGTGGCATTTTTCATAGGAATATTATTTTTAATCGGGTGGTTTAAAAAGAAAAAATAACCATTAAAATATAACATTCCGCAAATTACTCGGCAGCAGCTTCCATGGCCGCAGACGAAGTCTCGCCTGCTATTTGTTGAGCCGGGCTAAACATTCCATCAATCAATCTTTGCATTTCGGTATATACGGAAACGTAAAAAGCTATAGCGTATTCATCCAAATTTAAAGTATCATTTTCAGATAATGTTCTGGCTAATGCGGCTTCGTCCAAAGATGTGCCGGTTGCGGATGGTGAGTTATCGACTAAAACTTCTATAATTTTTTTAAAACCGCGTATACCTGCCAAATATTTAGACAGAGACGCGTCGGCTAAAACGTCATTAATTGTACCGGAAACAATCGGCTTTCTAAGGCTTTGACCTGCAACAAATTTATGTTGATATGCTACATATAAATTGCCGGCAACTTGGACCCCTCTTAATTTTGCTTGCGCAAGAAGTTCTGTTTTTTTGGAATCCTCAGGTTGTTCGTATAAGTCGTCGGTTGATCTTCGATTTTGTGCTTCAGACATTTTGTTTGGATTAATGATAGGGGGCAATTATTATACACATCGGAAAAGCGGTCAATAGAATTTAAACAGTGATTTAAAAGTTTCATAATTACGGTTTTTCAGGCTACAATGTAATCAGATAACAAGCTATTTTATGATGAATTATAATTTTATGCCATTTGGATGGGTCTTTATGATCATTTTTTGGGTTCTTGTGATAGCCGGAATCGTCGCTTTGATAAAGTGGATGATCGATCAAGGTAAAACGGAGAGCAAAGGAAGCAGATCTGCAATGGAAATTCTTAAAGAGAGGTACGCAAAAGGCGAGATAAATAAAAAGGAATTTGAAGAAAAGAAAAAGGATTTACGTTAAAACCATGAGCTTTTTTTGTCCAAAATGCAAAATGTATAGATTGGAAATAGTTGAATCAATTAAGGTGGAGCCCGGACCAAGCGATGACGATAAGTTGATTCAAACTGTGCGTTGTCCATGCGGATTTGAAGGAATCGCAGTTTACGAAGAATCTCGCCGTGGGGCGGATGACGCAGTTAATCATACAGGCTACTTTGTGCCGGAAAATAAAACGGTAGAGCTTGAAAAAGCTATTAAAAATAAAGAGAATATAAACGTGAGAGATTTTACAATCAATCGTGAAACGGGATATTCATATGATGGATTTGAAATGAAGTTGGAGCATAACAATACTTAATTATGGCGGAGATAAAGCGCAAATGGGATTTGCTTACAAAAGAGAGGAGGGCGGGACTTATTCGCGAAATAATCACATATTTTAAAGAGGAAAGAGATGAGGAAATTGGTATGCTTGCATCTGAAGATATTTTGGATTTCTTTTTGGAAAACCTTGGCAAGGATATTTATAAAAGAGCAGTTGATGACTCAAAGGCTCTTGTTAAACAGAATTTTGAAAATCTCGAGATTGATTTGGACCTTTTGCTGAAATAAAAAAACTAGATGGAATATTCCGGAAAATTTTGTAGCGCTTGACAGGTTTTATTTTAGTGCTAAAATAAACCCTTATATTAATAATTCTAAAAAATATGAATAAATCTTTAGTGGCGTTAAGTGTTGTTGCAAGTATGTTAGGGGCAGATATGGACGTTGATGCAAAGCCAAAGCATCATCACGCAAAACCACATGCAATCGCAAAAGCTCCTGAAAAACCAAAAACGGATTATCCTGAATTTTGGCAAGATATGGGGCCGGAAGGAACTTATTCTGTAGATATTTATGTATTAGTTGATGGCACAAGGGCTGCTTTCTTTAAAAATTTCTCAGGCGATTGTTTTTGGATTCCGGAATGGGCAATCCCAAAAAATGCTACAAGAGTTAATGACGCGGGAAAAAGAACTTTACCTTCTGGAATGAAGCATCCTGCCTGCACACGCAATGGTTATACTCCAAGACATTTTGAAGACAACGCCGAGTCAGCCGCATCAAAACGCTATCAGCCAAGAGGTGGTTATAAAGAGACTTTTCAGCAATGGGAAAAGAGAACGGGTGGCGTGAGAGGAAGTGGAACAAGGGGGAGATAAAACAGAATTATTTATTTTGACGCTGCAGTTGTACCATTTGCACAAAATCTAAAAAAGTGCTATAATATAACTAAATATTATGTTAACAATGAGAAATATGGAAGATTCTCCACGTGCAGCAGATTATTTGGGGCCAGGAGGTCTAAAAACCATTGAGTCGGCAGACGATTTAGATTGTGTGGGAAAATTTTTTTTGACCAAAGAGTTGCATATAGAAATTCAACAACCGGTAGGTCGCAGTATTGGAGTGCATCTTGACGCATGGACAATGGTCGTAGTTGAGCACATCAGCCAAAATTTTATACGAGTGAAAGTTAATGGAGTGACATTAAGCATTGGGAAACAAGCTCTTCCATATCCATTTGAAATTGCGTTAGTATAGGTTTTTATTTTTGACATTGCCGAATTTTCTGAGAGAATGAATTTACATACTTCATAATTTTTCTATTCATGCTAGAAAATATTTCAAACCAGCACCTGAAAGGGTGGTTGGACGGGGTGGTTGTACTTTTAAAACCGGATTCAGTTTATCTTTGCGATGGATCTGAAGCGGAAAAACTGGAGTTGACTAGTCAGGCTTTAAAGACGGGCGAGCTAATCGAATTGAATCAGGAAAAACTTCCGGGTTGTTATTATCATCGAACAGCTTCAAATGATGTTGCGCGAACAGAGCATCTAACGTTTATTTGCACAAAAGAAAAACACGACGTTGGACCAACGAATAATTGGATGAGTCCGGAAGATGCAAAAGCGAAAGTCGGAGCGCTTTTTGATGGCGCAATGAAAGGTCGCACAATGTATATTATTCCTTATGTTATGGGGCCGATTGGTTCTCCTCATGCAAAAATCGGGGTCGAAGTTACGGATTCAATTTACGTTGTTTTGAATATGCGAATTATGACGAGAATGGGTGCGAAAGCGCTTGAAATGCTCGGCAATTCAAATGATTTTAATCGCGGGATGCATTCAAAAGGAGATCTTAATGTTGAGCGTCGTTTTATTTTGCACTTTCCGGAAGAAAATACAATTTGGAGCATTGGTTCAGGATATGGCGGAAATGTTTTATTGAGCAAAAAATGTTTGTCACTCCGGATCGCGAGCTTTCTTGCGCGTAAAGAAGGATGGCTTGCAGAACATATGTTGATTGTTGGGATTGAAGATCCAAAAGGTCAAGTTACATACATCGCGGCCGCGTTTCCAAGCGCATGTGGAAAAACAAATCTTGCAATGATGATTCCACCGGAATCCATGAAGGGTTATAAAATTTGGACGGTTGGTGACGATATTGCATGGATGAATATTGGCAAAGATGGGCGTCTTTATGCGATAAATCCCGAGAATGGATTTTTTGGAGTTGTGCCGGGAACGAATATGAAAACAAATCCAAACGCAATGAGGACAATGCGACAAAATACAATTTATACAAACGTGGTTTTGAATCCGGAAGATAAAACGGTTTGGTGGGAAGGGCATGATGAAAGCGCGCCGGAAAAAGCAATTGATTGGCAAGGAAATGAGTGGACGTCGGATATGTTAGACGCAGATGGAAAAAAGGTAAAAGGCGCGCATCCAAACTCCAGATTTACGGCTCCTGCAAGCCAGTGTCCGTGCATTTCGCCAAACTGGGAAAATCCGGAAGGAGTCCCGATTTCCGCAATTATTTTTGGAGGTCGTCGCGCAAAAACTGCGCCGCTAGTTTATCAATCACGTGATTGGCAGAATGGCGTTTACGTTGGTGCGACAATGGCTTCGGAAAGAACCGCAGCGCAATATGGAAAGCAAGGTGAGCTTCGATATGATCCAATGGCAATGTTGCCTTTTTGTGGATATAACATGGCGGAATATTTTAAATATTGGTTGGAATTTGGAAAGCGCATGGCGAATCCACCAAAAATTTTTCACGTGAACTGGTTTCGCACAGATGCTGACGGCAAATTTTTATGGCCGGGTTTTGGTGAAAATCTACGCGCAATTGAATGGGTCGTAGATCGCTGTAATAAGCCTGAAAACAAAGACAACGCCGACGAAACTGCAATCGGTTTTGTTCCAAAATCGTCTGCAATAAACACTTCTGGTCTTGAAATTTCGCAAGAAAATTTGGCGGAACTTTTGCGAGTTGATAAAGAAGAATGGCTTAAAGAAGTTGAAAATCGAAATGAATTCTTCAAACAATTTGGCGAAGATTTGCCGGTTGAA
>Ga0172379_10006569_pt1 | contig 15483 bp, 14 predicted proteins | sample GrowelOW334metaG_FD_119756 | JGI IMG/M metagenome (GOLD analysis project Ga0172379, IMG submission 119756) | Groundwater microbial communities from an aquifer near a municipal landfill in Southern Ontario, Canada - Groundwater well OW334 metaG | ecosystem: Environmental > Aquatic > Deep...
AAAGCGTTGGAACAAAAGCTAGAGCTTATCGGCATCAATCCGTCAAAGTTAAACGATGATAATATAAGTAGAACAGTCGCACTTATTTCACCAATTTCAGGTTCTGTTAAAGCAGTAAATGTGAGCATTGGAAAATCTGTTTCGGCATCCGATGTATTATTCGAGATTGTAAACAGTGACAAGCTTTTTCTTGAATTGACTTTGTTCGAAAAAGATGCTGATAAAGTTTCGAATGGTCAAAAAATTCGTTTCTTCATCAACAATGAAACCGAGCAGCATGAGGCAGTAATATATCAAACTGGTAAGTCGATAAGCATTGACAAAACATACAAAGTTTACGCTAATGTTTTCAAGTCTTGCAACAACATATTGCCGGGGATGTATGTAAACGCAATTATTGAAACTTCGAGTAATCAAGTCACAGCTTTACCATCCGAAGCAATTGTTAGTTTCGAAGATAAAGATTTTATTTTTGTATTTGAAAAGAGTAAAATGGAAGATGGTAATTCGATGACTGAATACCGTATGGTCGAAGTTCAAAAAGGTGTTTCCGATGGTGGCTCCACAGAAGTTATACTGCCCAAAGATATAGACGTAAAAACGGTGAAAGTGGTTGTAAAAGGTGCATACAATCTGCTTTCGGCAAAAAAGAATGCAGGGGAAATGGCTTGCTAAATAACTATATAAAAGATATAATCATGAAAGAAATAAAAGCATTTGTAAAGCCATTTAAAGTAAATGATATTTTGAATCAATTACTACAGGCTGGTTATCCTAATATAACAGTTTCGATGGCTGAAGGTACAGGGAGTTTTAAAAGTGATGAATTATCACTGTCAACCCATTTTTCTATAACAGATAGCAAAGTGGCTAAGATTGAAATTGTGTGCAATGATGTTGATGTAGAAAAAATTGTTAGCATTATTTCCACTAAAGGAAGAACCGGCAATCCGGGTGATGGTATTATCTATGTTTCTGAAGTCGAGAATGTTTATAAAGTAAATCAAGACTTAAAAAATACAGCAATGTAATTCCGATTTAAGACAGTTCAATCAGTTGGGCTGTCTTTTTTTTTTATTACTCAAAAGTACCTTTCAACCATTCACTTTGCAACTTAGTTGCACTCTCTTTTTTACTATTTTTGTAGCATAAAAAAACAGCTAAACTCTTCGAATTTTAGCAGGGTTTATTCTGATTTAAAACCAAATACAAATTAGACATGAAAAAATATAAGCTAAATAATCTGGATTGCGCGTCCTGCGCATCTAAGATTGAAAATAGTCTGTCGAAACTGGAGGAAGTAAAATTCGTAACGGTGAATTTTGCAAATGCCACCATGACTATTGATACCGATAATCTCGAAAAGGTCAAAGCTCAGATTAAGACACTTGAACCAGAAGTTGAAGTAGAAGACATTGACAAGGAGAAAACATTGGTTTCGGTAAGTGAACTTGCAGAAAATAAAGGAACAATAATTAAAGCAGTCTCTGCTTTGGCATTATTAGTTATTGGGATAATATTTGAAGAAAAACTACACAATACTCCATTTGAAATAGCGGAATACGCTGTATATATTACCGCCTACCTCATAGTTGGTTGGAAAGTAATAGCTTCGGCAGTGAAAAATATCATTAGAGGACAATTCTTCGATGAACAGTTTTTAATGGCTATTGCTACACTTGGAGCTTTTGCTATTCACCAAATGCCCGAAGCGGTGGCAGTAATGCTATTTTACGTGACTGGTGAATTATTTCAGGACATTGCAGTGGGTCGTTCGCGCAAGTCAATTAAATCGCTATTGGAAATTAAACCCGATTATGCCAATCTGAAATCAGGCGTGGAAGTAATCAGAGTTTCTCCCGAAGAAGTAAAAGTTGGTGACATTATTGTCGTTAAGGCAGGTGAAAAAGTGCCACTCGATGGAACAATTCTCGACGGAACTTCATTCGTTGACACCGCAGCACTAACAGGCGAGAGTGTACCTCGAAAAGTAAAAGTAAAAGATGAAGTTATGGCAGGCATGATTAATCAATCCGGTTTGCTGACTATAAAAGTCAATAAATTATTTGGTGAGTCGTCTGTCTCAAAAATTCTTGAATTAGTCGAAAACGCCACTTCACAAAAAGCACAGACTGAAAAATTCATTACCACCTTTGCCAAATACTACACTCCGGTAGTGGTCATTGGTGCTCTATTGCTCGCCGTTTTGCCTCCGCTTTTATTTGCCGGGCAAACGTTTGGCGATTGGATTTACCGTGCCTTGGTTGTGTTGGTTATTTCTTGTCCGTGTGCATTGGTTATAAGTATTCCCTTGGGCTATTTTGGCGGGGTTGGTTTGGCATCCCGTAAAGGAATTTTGGTAAAAGGCTCTAATTTTCTGGACGCTCTAACGCAGGTAACAACAGTAGTGTTTGACAAAACAGGTACACTCACAAAGGGCGAATTTAAGGTTTCAGAGGTGGTTACCTCAAACGGCTTTTCTAAAGAAGAAATTTTGGAATATGCCGCTTATGCCGAAACTCACTCAAATCACCCGGTGGCTCAATCCATTACCGAAGCGTATCAGGCTAAAATTGACATCACAAAAATTACACAAACCGAGGAAATATCAGGGCATGGTATTAAAGCGGTTGTTGATGGCAAAACAATATTGGCAGGTAATGATAAAATGTTACATAAAGAAAACATCGAACATTCGGTTTGTCAGGTAGATGGAACGGTGGTGCATGTAACTATTGACCGTGTTTATGCTGGTTATATCATTATCTCCGACAGCCTGAAAGACGATGCAATTGAAGCGATTGAGAACTTAAAAGCGAAGAAAATTCAAACGGTCATGCTCACTGGCGACAATCAATATGCCGCACAAGCCTTTGCTAAAAGATTAGGGATTGACCGATTTTACTCTGAATTGCTACCGGAAGATAAAGTAAAATATATCGAACAATTAATCGCAGAAAGTAAAGGCGGCAAAGTAGCCTTTGTTGGCGATGGAATAAACGACGCTCCGGTAATTGCCCGCGCGGATGTAGGAATAGCCATGGGCGCACTTGGCTCCGATGCAGCAATTGAAACAGCTGATGTAGTATTGATGACTGATTCCCCTTCGAAAGTTGCTCTGGCTATTGACGTGGCAAAAATAACCCGAAACATAGTATGGCAGAATATCTATTTTGCCATGGGCATAAAACTTGCTTTCATTGTTCTCGGAGTATTTGGCATTGCAACCATGTGGGAAGCTGTTTTCGGAGATATGGGCGTTGCCCTGATTGCGATTTTCAATGCACTAAGAATACTAAAAAAATAATAATCAAAGAATATGATTGCCAATATTTATATCGTTGCTTTTCTGATACTGTATTTCCTTATTGTGTTTATCACCCCCTCAATTCGTGTAAAACGCAAAACTGGCATTAATCCCTATGTGTTCAAAAACACCGATTCGGCACACGACTTTTTAGGTAAAGTATCTGCCCCAATTACCTCGTTAATTTTTATTGTAGCGTTAGTCAATCTTTTTTACCCCGAAGGTTTGCAGTATTTCGCACCCTTTACATGGCTCGAAATATCAATCCTGAAATATACAGGTTTCGCATTCATTCACTTTGCGCTTTTATGGATTATCGTAGCTCAGGTACAAATGAGTAACTCGTGGCGGGTAGGGATTGACCATTCCGCAAAAACCGAACTCAAAACCAACGGTTTGTTTTCTGTTTCCCGAAATCCCGTTTTTTTAGGTATGCTTGTTACATTAGCAGGAGTATTTCTCGTTTTCCCTAATGCAATTACCTTGTTTGTATTTGTATCTTCAATTTTCCTTTTTCAGGTACAGGTAAGGCTTGAAGAAGAGTATTTATCTAAAATGCATGGTAATACATATATTACATATTGCAAAAAGGTGCGACGTTGGATTTAGGGCAAACATTGTGAAACTAAAATATAATAAAACTCAATCAATAATAATTTAATTTTATCATTATGGAATACTATTTTAGCAAAACACTTCATGTTTCCTTCGATGAAGCAATCACGAAAACAACAGAAGGATTAAAATCTCAGGGCTTCGGAGTTATAACCGTTATTAACATGAACGAAAAGCTCAAAGAAAAGCTCAATGTCGATTTCAAACGCTATACCATTCTCGGGGCATGTAATCCACCATTCGCTTACAAAGCCTTGCTCGCCGAAGATAAAATCGGGACAATGTTACCATGTAATGTGCTGGTTATCGAACAGGGAGAAAACCTCATTGAAGTAGCAGCCGTCAATCCAATTACCTCTATGCAGGCAATTTCAAATCCGGATCTTGGTGAAGTAGCCCAACAAGTGACAAGCTTGCTTCAACAAGTGATTGAAAATTTGTAGATTATTTGTCAACCATTCTTTGTCGTTATACCAACAAAAGCAGGTCAATTTTATTAAATTGACCTGCTAAATTAAACAAATACGTTATTCATACAACTACATTTTCATACCTTTCATATCTGTAGTATGTTTCATTTTTGTTGAATCCTTTTTGCTTTCAGGTTTCATTTTCTTTACATCTTTTTTTACTACCAGTGTCATGCCACATTTGGGGCATTTACCAGGCTTGTCCTTTATTACTTCAGGATGCATTGGGCAAGTGTACTTCACAGCGGTTACTTTTGTTTCAGTTTTCTTTGGTGCTTGGCCATAAGCAGTACTGAAAGTTGAACCTGCAAGAGTTAACCCAAAAACCATGATTAGCGAATAAATCATTTTTGTTTTCATAAATCTATATATTTGAAGTTGACAATTACATATCCATACCGGGCATGCTACTAACTTTTTTTGGTTTAGGTCCATCATGATTCATCATGCTTGGTTTACCCGCCAATTGTGCAGCAGCATCCACACTAAATGTTCCATCTGTTACAATTTCTTCACCGTCCATAAGTCCGTCTAGCACTACATAACTGTTTCCCAACATTGGTCCAAGTTCTATCTCTCGCATTTTGAAGTTAACACCTTCATCGCCAGGTTGTTTTACATATACAACAGAACGTTTTCCTGTCCAAAGTACTGCTGAGCGTGGTATAACAAGCTTATCTTTAAATTCGTTCAGATTTGCTTTCACAACTCCGGTTGCAAACATCTCCGGTTTAAGTTTTCCGCCACCGTTCCCTACTTCAACACGGACTTTAGCCACTCGATTAATGGGGTCAATAACTGGGTCGATAAATTTAATCGTAGCCGAAAAATTCGTTCCTGGCAATGCCTGCAAATTGAATGAAATTGTATTACCCACTTTCAGAAATGGTAAATCACTTTCGTAAGCATCAAACAGAACCCAAACATTTGAAAGATTGGCTATATCAAACAACACACTCCCCTCCGAAACATGATCGCCTGTATTTACTCGCCTGGCTGTTACAATTCCTGAAGTATTGGAATAAATTTCAAAATCTGTTTTCACCTTCCCAGAACTTTCAATTTGGGCAATCTGCTTTTCGCTGAGCTTCCATTGTATCAGTTTTTGTTTACTTGCCTCATAAATTTCAGACTGAGATTGTTTGCTTTTGGCTGCTTCAATTAGCTCCTGCTGTGCTGTAACCAAATCGGGCGAATAAATCATTGCCAATAACTGCCCTTTTTTCACGGATTCACCAGTAAAATTGACCATCAGCTTTTCTATTCTTCCTCCGATATGAGCTACTTGATTTTGCAAAAGACGTTCATCAGCTTGCACTTTTCCGTAAAGTCGCACTTCTTTATTTGGCTTTTGGCTACTGACAATAGAGGTTGCAACATTAGCAAGTTCAGCTGCCTCTTCGCTAAAATGCACAGTATTAGAGTCCAGCTTTACACCACCACTTTCTTTAACTGATATTAAATCCATGGCGCAAATAGGACATTTGCCAGGTGCATCTTTACGAATTTGAGGATGCATAGAGCAAGTCCAAACTTCATTTTTTGCTTCTTCCGAATGATTGTGCTCATCTTTTACCACCTTGGGCGAATGGAAAACTAACCAGCCAAGAAACAATCCGGCAAGTATCAAAAGTCCGTAAAGGACATATTTATTTAAAACTACTTTTTTCATAAATGTATTTTGTTGAATGCGAATTTATAACTTTTTGTGATTATGAATTCTGGATTATAAATTATTTGTCAATCGCTTTACCCATACTTTAGCCTTATTGAAATCCATTGTTGCTTCCACTTGTTTCAATTCATAACTGAACAGCTGCTGGCGAATACGCAAAATATCTGTTAGACCACTGGCAGATGAAGAAAAAGTTTTAATCATTATATCTAATGTTTTTTTTGCTAACAGACTCTGGCTATCATATAATTTCATACGCCTTTGAGCATCGTTATACAATTGCATAGCTTCGTAATATTCAGTTTGCAAAGCATTAGCCGTGGCTTGGTAGTTTTGCTCTGTAGCCTTTTTCATAAACTTTGTTTCTGCTTGCTGTGCATTATACTTCTTACGATAAATAGGCAAAGTCACCGTCAACATGGGCATAATCATATCTTGTCCATTCATCGAAGATGTAGACATGGGGCTTTTGGCAATCACCGAGTAATTAATGCCTAATCCAACCATGGGCAAACCCATTTGTTTCTGCATTTTTACACGGACTTCAAGCGATTGTTGTTCATACTGCAACATACCCAACATTGGATTTCGGGTAAACATTGAATCGGAAACAGACAAATAAGCTATATCCAATGGCTCATTGGGCAATAAATCCGGAACATAAACCAAAGTTTTCAATGGTCGGTTCAATTGACTATTGAACCGAGCTATCACTACTTGCTCTTCATTCCTCAACGCCGCGATATTTTCTTCCAAATTACCTGCCTCTATTTGAATCTGATACACATCACTTAGACTTGTGGTGCCTGAATATGAACCCATGGAAGATGAAGCCATAGCGGATGAACCGGTTGAAGATTGGGAACGTGAAACTGTTGCTGTGCCGGAATTACCACTCATGGAATTCATACCCGACGAACTCCCGGAATTTGTATTTGTAGTTCCTCCTGACATGCCTCCACCTGAAGAAGCAGTAGAACCTCCATTCAAAGAGCCTGATCGAAACTTGACTAATGTCAACCGTTCAATGGTTTTCAACAAATCAACATTTTCTTTGGATATTCTGATGTTCTGACGAATTTTATATAAATCAAACCACGTCCGCTGAGCATCATAGCATACTTGCAATTTGGCATCCCTGAAAGTTTCGTATTTGGCTTTGGCCATCAGGCTCATTTCATCTTTGGCATTTTTAATGACTCCAAACCACGGAAACATTTGCATAAGCTTAATATCCGCCACCTGATTACCAGCCATTAATTCCATTGGACTGAGAAAAACACCCATTTCCAATTGGGGATCAGGTAAGCTACCCACCTGGGGTACTTTCTCCAAGGCAGCTTGATATTCATTATATCGCTGCATGACTGTGGGATTATTCTTAATTGCTATTTTCAAATAATTCTGCAGTGAATCCGACTGCTGACTAAATGCACCGCTTGAAAATAACAACACCAAAAATAGTACTACTACTCTATTTACATTTCTTCTCTTCATATCTCCTCCTCGTTGTTAGTTGTCTGAATTGCCATTTTTGCATGTTTCTTTACTGCGCTTTCACGCCACATTGCCTGAAATATTGGTACAACATAAATAGTCATTACCTGAATAATCATCCCTCCAAATGTTGGAATAGCCATTGGCACCATAATGTCCGCACCCTTTCCGGTCGAAGTGAGTACAGGTAATAAGGCAATAACCGCTACAGCCGTTGTCATCATAGCCGGGCGAACACGTTTCTTTCCAGCATCTACAACAGCTTCACGTACATCGTGTACAGTACTGGGATGTCTGTCTTCAAATACCTGATGAATATAGGTTCCCATAATTACACCATCGTTAGTTGCAATTCCGAACAAAGCGATAAATCCTACCCAGACCGCTACACTTAGGTTAATCGGATGCATTTGGAACAGGTCACGCAGATTTACTCCTGCAACAGAAAAGTTCAGAAACCAATCCTGTCCGTAAAGCCATAACATGATAAATCCGCCGGCGAAAGCTACAAACACTCCTGAAAAATGGATAAATGAAGCTGTTACTGTTTTAAACTGGAAGTACAACAAGAGTAGAATCAACAATAAACTGATTGGAATAACGATGGATAACCGCTCGGTTGCACGAATCTCATTTTCATAATTTCCGGCAAACTTATAAGTCACACCGTTGGGCATTTTTAATTCACCCGAATCCAGTTTCTTTTTCAGTATATTGGATGCTTCGTCCACCACATCCACTTCGGCTTTGCTTTCCACTTTGTCGAAAATGACATAACCAACCAAAAACGTATTCTCGGTTTTAATCATTTGCGCACCGCGCGTATAATTTATGTCAGCCAATTCGCTCAATGGTATTTGCGTGCCGTTCATGGCGGGAATCAGAATACGTTTTATATCTTCCGGATTGTCACGCAATTCACGGGCATATCTCACTCGCATCGGGAAGCGTTCACGCCCTTCTACCGAAGTGCTCAACGCCATACCACCCATAGCTACTTGTAGTATTTCCTGCACATCGCTGACCATCATTCCGTAACGTGCCATGTTTTCCCTGTTCAATTTTATTTCCATATATGGAGCACCTACGGCACGGTCGTAGAATACCGATGAAGCTTTGACCGATGGAACATGTTTCAATGCTTTTTCAAATTGCATTCCGGCTTTTTCTATCGATTCCAAATCGGGGCCGTACACTTTTAATCCCATTGGGGCACGCATACCGGTAGAAAGCATCACCAAACGGGTTTCGATGGGTTGCAATTTCGGAGCTGAAGTCAAGCCGGGAATATCGGTCACTTTTACAATCTCATTCCAGATATCAGTTGGTTTTTTTATCTGCGACCGCCACTGACGGAAAAACTCACCGTTTGATGCAATAATCAAACTATCGGAAGGGATAACACGGAAAGCCTCTTTTTCCGCATTGTATGTTTTCCCATTTGTCAACACGAATGCACCGTTTTTATCTACTTTGAAACGCTCACGGTGTCCATCTTCATCCAGTATATATTCAGGTCGGTAATTGATGGTATTTTCAAACATTTGAACCGGTGCAGGATCTAACGATGAATTTACACGCCCCCATTTACCAACTGCCACTTCTACTTCTGGAATGGAGGATAAACGCTTATCCAGCGTTTCGATGTATTGCAAATTCTTTTCAATACTCGAATGCGGCATACTGGTTGGCATTAACAAATAAGAACCCTCATTCAGCGATGGCATAAATTCTTTACCTGTTCCCGGAAATGCTTTTGCTGGTGCCTCCCAACCTATTTTTTCAAAGCCTTTGGCAACAATTCCAAATGTTTTATCAAATCCTTGCCATGCCAAAAGCCCGAACAGTAACGTAAATGCGGGAAGTAGCATAAATTTCCATTTATGTTCCAAACCCCAACGAAGAATAGGTTCGTAAAAATGAACCATGGTCATCAATGCTGATAAAATAACAGCAACAATTCCAGCCACAAACAAAAAGTTTACAAACAAACTGTTGTGTGCTCCCAATGGCAGCCATTCCATAGATAAATAATAGACAGCCACTAAAACAGTTATTCCGATATTGATGTAATTCGGGAATTCTTTTCGTTTTTCCGGCCAACGGTAATCAAGCAAATTATTTACTCCTACAGCAATCAAAGCTAAAGCTGGCCAAACCTGCCAAAAAATTATAACTGTAATTCCACCTGCTATCAGACTACCATTAAAATAACGTCTGATTTTTTTTGTGTCCATCCGTATGTCGAATATTATGTGTACCAAAGTCGGCAACACAATAATCCCGAGTAGAAATGCCGAAATTAACGCAAATGATTTGGTAAATGCCAGCGGATGAAATAATTTACCTTCCGATGCCTCCATGGCAAATACGGGCAAGAAACTGACAATTGTTGTGGCAATAGAAGTTACCACCGCAGCACGGACTTCAGTTGTTGCCAAATAAATAAGGTTCATCAGTTCTTTTCCGCGCACTCCTTTATTCTCTGGCATTTCCAGATGCCGGAGAATATTCTCCACATCCACAATGCCAATATCCACCATCACCCCAATGGCAATAGCAATACCCGACAACGCGACGATATTGGCATCAACGCCAAAGAAGTGCATCAGAATAAAAGTCATTAACACACCTAATGGCAACAATCCCGCAACAATTACAGAAGCCCGAAGATTGAGCACTAATACGATTATGACGATAATACTAATAAGAATTTCATGCGAGAGTGCCGATTCGAGTGTTCCAATGGTTTCTTTTATCAAACCGGTACGGTCATAAAAGGGTACAACGGTTACTTTTGAAATGCTGCCATCTGGCAATGTTTTTTGAGGCAGTCCGGCTTCAATCTCTTTGATTTTGGCTTTTACATTATTTATAACCTCCATTGGATTTGAACCGTAACGAGCTACAACAACTGCCCCCACAGCTTCGCTTCCGGCTTTGTCCAACCCACCACGGCGGGTTGCGGGTCCGAATGAAGTTCGGGCTACATCTTTTATGCGCACCGGTACATTATTGCGCACCGATATTACTGAATTATCCAGATCTTCCAGAGTTTTCACATAGCCCAATCCACGAATAATATATTCCACATTATTCAGTTCGACGGTTTCTGCTCCAATGTCAAGATTGCTTTTCCGCACGGCATTCATCACATCCATTACCGAAACACCAAAAGCTTTCAATGCTTCAGGATTTATATCGACCTGATATTCTTTGACAAAACCTCCCACTGAAGCGACTTCCGAAACACCTTCGGCTGCCGACAAACTATATTTGACATAGAAATCCTGAATGGTACGCAATTCTTGCGGATTCCAACCGCCATTCGGCTTCCCGGTCTTTGGATTACGTCCTTCGAGTGTATACCAGTAAATCTGTCCAAGAGCTGTTGCATCCGGTCCTAATGATGGTTGAACGCCTAGCGGGAGAGTTCCGGCAGGTAATGAATTTAATTTTTCCAGAATTCGCGAACGGCTCCAGTAAAATTCCACATTATCTTTGAAAATAATATAGATAAACGACATTCCGAACATCGATGTGCTACGAATAGTTTTCACTCCGGGGATGCCAAGTAATGCCGATGTAAGCGGATAACTAACTTGATCTTGAATGTCTTTAGGCGAGCGACCCATCCATTCAGTAGATACGATTTGTTGGTTATCACCAATATCAGGAATGGCATCTACTGGAATCGGATCGCGAGGAAGTATACTGGTTTTCCAGTTAAATGGCGCATACGCAATTCCCATTACCAAAAAAGCAATGAGGAAAATAAACGTAATAAGCCTATGATAGAGAAAATAATGAACAAGTTTATTAAACATAATTCTAATGTGCTAATTGATTAATATATAAATGTTTGTAAAATTGGCAATTAATTACATGTTCATGCCGCAGCCCTTCATCATCATAGCCTTTTTCTTTGTACCTTTTTTTACTAACTCCATACCACATTTTGGGCATTTATCAGGTTTATCAGATATAACTTCAGGATGCATAGAGCAAGTGTATTCAACCTTGGCTACTTCTTTTTTTACCAGGTTCATATCACATTTTGGACATTTTCCGGGTTTATCCGAAATAACTTCAGGATGCATAGGACAAGTGTATTCAACCTTAGCAACTTCTTTTTTTTCCAAATCCATTCCACATTTGGGACACTGTCCCGGTTTATCCGAAATAACTTCGGGATGCATTGGACATGTATATTCAACTTTTGCGGCTTGCTCTTGTAATAAATTGTTTGCAGTCGCAGTTATTGTAAAAATGGCAAGAATTGCCAATACCGATATTAATATTCTTTTTTTCATTTTTCTTTGTTTTCATTTTTCTTTGTTTTTATTTTTTTGCAGATAGGCTATCACTTGTTTGTAATGCCCAATTGATAATAAGATTCTTTTCTTCGTCACTTAGATTTGCATTTTTGTGCATTAATTTGTACGAAGATAAAGGCATAATATTGTCCTTGATACTATTAGCAAGTCCTCTCAATTTACTGATTTGACTTCTTGTCGAATAGCTGCCGAACTCACTGAAATTTAGCTCTTCTTTTCCCTCTTTTACGTGTCTATCCATCATCAGTCGAACTGGTTGGATTTTTGAATACCATGGATAGTCAGTGTTATTACTATGGCAATCATAACAGGCATTTTTAAGTACAGAATGTACCTTAGAGGGCATAATCACTGTTTTTGATATATCAGATGTCGATTCCTGTCCGTCAATATTTTGAGTTGACGGAATAAATTGAATGGCTATAAATAGAATAACTATTGCTAACAGTATTTTAATTATGAGCCTCAGTTTCATTTTATTTCTTCTTTTATTGAACCGCTGTCAGACATTGCTTTACCCATATATGGATTTTTAATTTCCTTGGTTTCACTGAGCCAGAAAGCACCTTTCCCGCTATTATACATTGAATCAAAATCTTGATACAAGACTTGTCCAGCTCCGAAAATTTTCACTAAGTCGTACAGATCCTGACTCAACATTTCAAAATGCTCCCGCTGGTGTTCGAGCTTATCTGCATTTTTACCTATGTGTTCAGCCATCTCTTTAGCGTCAGCAGAAATGTCATCCCATTTTTTCTTTTGGTCGGTGGAAAATGATGCCGCATTTACTTTAGCAATTGCCTCTACAAAAGCCTTACCCGCAGTTGCAGCGTCCGTTCCATTGTCATTTGCCAAACCATTTTTAATTTGTAGGTATTGACTCACAAGCTCACTTATTGGACTTGCTTTTTGAGTAGTCGTAGTAGCTGATTTTGCGCCATCAACCTGTGAATGTGACAGCGTGTCAATGCTACTGTTCTGACTTTCCGTCGATTTTTTACTGTTGCAGGCTACCAATGTCATGGCAGCGACTACTAAGCCTAAAATTATTTTTTTCATCGTCTTTTTTATTTTAATTATTACCTAAATACTAATCTATAATTATCAACCCATTATCTCAGTGGTATTTTTTGTTGATGTTTAAAGTATTTATCTCAACTCAGTTAGAGTCTAATTTAATGGCAGCCACCACCGCCCCCCGAACTACTATGTCCGCTATGCCCACTATCATAACTCTGTTGCCGTTTTTGGTTAGGATCCCATTGTACGAGTTCCATTAAACACTTTGGACAATGACCGGGTTTTGTTTGAAAAATCTCACTGTGCATTGGACAGGTGTAATATAAAGTTTTGTTTACTTCTGCCTTTTCTACAATCTTCTTGCTGCACGAAATAAAAGTAAATACAATTAAAAACACAAATATAGATATTTTATATTTATACATATTGATATTTTGTCATTAAATTAAATAAAATGCTAATTGAAATAAATTTATAATTTGGTTACCATTAAAATGACCTATGATTTCGTCTTAAAATCTTCATTTTTGCATACACATTTTCAATGCTATCCGTTTGAGTCGACATCATTTTACACATAACTATATGCTCATGCAAAATGCTGTCATTTCTCATATAATCTGGGTTTGTGGTGTTTTTCAACGACAAATGCATACTGTCCATCAACTGTATCATTTTACTTTTATCGCCCATATTACCCATACCACTACCAACCATTGAATTTCCGAATCCCATTGCTGTTGTTTGATTTACCATTAATCCGGTCGAATCAACAACCATGTTGCTGTTTTCATTCTGCAGCATATATTTACAATATTGAAAATAATGCTCCGAAAACAAACTGTCATTCTTATTAAACATCAACTCATTAAAGTTTATATTTGCTGAACTAACTTTGTTTAGCCCGATAACATGATGCGATGCATGGTCAGTACCATCGCTTCCGGTGGTTGTTGTCGTAGTACCCGTTGTGGTAGTTGTCGTTGTCGACGGCATTAATGCCGAATGATACAAACTGGCCTGAGTATAATCCTGTGTCAGTTGTGCTTCATAACTTGATACTTCTGCTTTCTGAGCACTATCTGCTGCCAATTCATTTTTGTCGCACGAAACCACTACTAGAGCAGCTGAGAAAATGGAAATTACAATGATTTTTTTCATGATACAATACTTGATTTTTAGTTGTAAATTGAGTTATGATAAGTTTGATGTTGTGTGTGGATGGTATTCATATTTCTGTAATACCCGCCAACAGTAGCGGTATCGCCCATCATACGGGTCATATCCATACTGGCATTCATCATCCCCATACCACTCTGCATCATTCCTGAAGCTGGTGTGTAATTTGTCATCATAATTCCATTTGTGTACATCATATCACCAAACATATTGTAGTGTATTGTAAATAATGAATCATTTTTGTGATATAATTTATCATACTTCAGGCAATACGCATTATTCTTATGAAACTTCACTGTATCATAGACCATTTTCAACGTGTCATTGTATGCTTTGGTTTTAACCAATGAGTTATTCACGATTGCCTTTTCTGCATCTATCTGGGCATAATCTACGCTGCTTTTGTCGTTGGTACAACTTGATAGCACCAAAATCACTGCTAAAACAGCAACATATAAACCTTTAATTATTTTCATTTTGTTTGTCTTTTAATTGTTTTATTGATTAATTCTTTATTGTACTTCAAATTGCAACATCATACCATCGTCTTCATGTTCCAGATTATGACAGTGCAACATAAACAGACCCTTATTATTACTGAAAGTCATTATTACACGTACTTTTTCGCCCGGTAATAAAAGAATAGTGTCTTTCCAACCCTTTTCACTGGCTATCAAACTGCCTCGCCCTCCTGTACGGTCTAATACCTGAAATTGCACACCATGAATATGCATGGGGTGAGGTTCTGCACCTGTTGAGTTATCAAATACCCATATTTCGGTACTTCCCGCAGCAACAACTTCATCTATCCGGTTTTTATCATACACCTTGTTGTTTATTCGGTGCATTCCTTTCATAGCCATACTACCCATTCCGCTCATTTCCATATTCGAAATGTCAAACGTGCGTGTTCTGCTCGCGCTGCTTGCGGCCATGGGTGTTATTGCTGAAAGGGTTGTCGGAAGCGTAAACGAATCACTAACTTTAGTATCTACAATGAATTTGGTAATATTAAATTTCTGCTTTCCTTGTGATGTTCCGGCTGAGAATAGATTGTTTACCAAAAACAATTCTGTACCTACTGGGTAGGATGAAAAATCAACCAGTATATCGGTACGTTCACCGGGTCCAAGCAATAAAGACGAAACCGTTTGAGAAGCTTCAAGCACCCCCCCATCCGAACCGATCACTTTAAATGTTGCTCCATTGCTAAATCCTAAATTGTAAATACGTCCATTAGATCCATTCAACACCCGAAACCGATAAGTTGCTGTTTTTACGCTTTTAAAGGGAGCATAAACACCGTTTACAGTAATATATTTTCCCATGTAACCGGTCATTACATCATTCATTGTAGGTGAATAATCCAATGCATAATCTGTT
>Ga0172379_10006570_pt1 | contig 15481 bp, 15 predicted proteins | sample GrowelOW334metaG_FD_119756 | JGI IMG/M metagenome (GOLD analysis project Ga0172379, IMG submission 119756) | Groundwater microbial communities from an aquifer near a municipal landfill in Southern Ontario, Canada - Groundwater well OW334 metaG | ecosystem: Environmental > Aquatic > Deep...
AAGTCGTGTCCCTCCCCCTGATGGGACAGGCACCCTTCAAAACCATGGATTTCCGCTATGTCGGCATGGTCAACTTCGATCCCCCCCTCATCGTGGTCAACTCCAAATCGAAGTACCTAACGCTCGCCGACCTCCTCAATGATATGAAGAAGAACCCGGACAAGCTCAAGTTCTCGGCCACTGTCGTTCCGAACTTCTACGGCGTGCCCTTCGCGAAGGCCTGCGGCGTCTCCTTCATCACCGTTCCGAACAACGGCGCGGCTCCCGCCATCACCGAAGTGCTTGGAGGCCGCGGCGACTTCTCAATCTGCAGTCCGGGCGAAGCCAGGGCTCAGGTGGAAGCGGGCAACCTCCGCCCGCTCGGCATTATGTCCGAAAGCAGGGTTCCCGGCCTGTTCAAGGACGTCCCCACGCTGCGCGAACTTGGCTACGATGTCGTCACCGGAACCTACCGCGGACTGGGCGTCAATCCGTCGACACCCGACGCGATCGTGAAGATCCTCGAGGACGCGTTGGCGAAAGTGGCTGTCGATCCGGCATTCATTGATTTCATGAACAAGTCCTACATCGGCATGCTGTACAAGAACTCCGCCGACATGACCGCCTACATCAAGAAAGATATCGACGTTCTCAAGCCGGTTATCGAGTCCCTCAAATAAGACCTGTTTCCAGCCGCGGGATTCCGTGCCGACAGCCGCTTCAATGGCCTAGGCCGGAATCCCATGGCGCATAGCTTTGCCGCAAGGAACTCCATCATGAAACGGACTAAAATCGTAACCGGAGCGGTTATCCTGGCCTTCGCCATATTGTTCTTCATCTTGTCCTTCTCCTATGGGTACTACACCCGCTTCGGTCCGGGATCGGGGTTTTTCCCTCTCTGGATCAACGGTGGGCTAATTCTCCTGGCGACCTTGTTCATCATCGAAAGCATCAAGGAAGAGCCTGGAGCATCGAGTGAAACCTGGCCGAAGGGGAAAGCCCTTGCCAACATCGTCGCGACCATTGGCAGTCTTGTCGTCTTCTCTATCCTTGTCCCGCTCCTGGGATTCGTCGTGCCTTGCACGATAATGCTCAGCATCATGCTCATATTCCATTACAAGTGGTACGTCGCCATCCCCGCGGCGCTCATTTCCTCAATTCTCATCCTCGTCGTGTTCCAGTCACTCCTCGGGCTGAGACTCCCGGTCAACGATTTCAACTGGTAAGGAGTTCTCGATGGATTCGGTCATCAACCTTCTAAATGGATTTGCTACGGCGCTGAACGGCTGGAATATTCTCTACTGCGTCATCGGCGTTACGGTGGGAATGCTCGTTGGAATCCTTCCTGGCTTAGGGCCCGTCACCGCCATCGCCCTCCTCCTCCCCATCACCTTCAAACTGGATGCCATCCCCGCGATCATCATGCTGGCCGGCATCTACTACGGTTCGATGTATGGGGGAACGGTCACCTCCGTCCTTATCAACGTCCCAGGCGAAGCCGCGTCGGTTGTCACCTGCTTTGACGGCTATGCCATGGCCAAACAAGGCCGAGCCGGCACCGCCCTCGGCGTCGCCGCCATCGGCTCTTTCATCGGTGGCACGGTGGCCGTCATTGGGCTCACCCTCATCGGTCCGCCCCTCGCCCGATTCGCCCTGGGCTTTGGACCGCAGGAATTCTTCGCCATCATGGTGCTTGGGCTCGCGATGCTCATGGGACTCATCGGGAAATCCCTCATCCGCGGAATGCTCTCCGCCTTCATTGGCCTTAGTATCGCGCTTATCGGCATGGATCCGATGACGGGCCTCCTGCGCTTTACCTTCGGCGAGCCGAACCTCATGGAAGGCTTGGACTTCGTCGTTATCGCCATGGGCCTTTTCGGCATTTCAGAAGTCATGCTCGGCTATGAGGCTTCGGGAAGCTCCGTGCCCATCACCAGGATAAGCAAGCTGTTTCCGGAGCGACATGAGTGGAAGCCCACCATGGGCGCCATCGGCCGAGGGACTGTCCTCGGATTCTTCCTTGGACTTATTCCCGGAGCCAATGCCGTTATCGCTTCCGTCCTTTCCTACTCGCTCGAGAAAAAGATCTCGAAAGACCCTTCCCGCTTCGGCCATGGGGCGATCGAAGGCGTCGCCGGCCCCGAGACCGCCAACAACGCCTTCTCCGGCGCCGCCATGATCCCCCTCTTCACCATGGGCCTACCCACATCCCCCACGGTGGCGATCCTTTTCGGGGCTTTCATCATGCACGGGCTGACGCCCGGACCCGCCCTGTTCCAGAGCAATCCCGATCTCGTCTGGGGCATCATCGCCAGCATGTACATCGGGAATGTGGTTCTCCTCATCTTCAACCTGCCGCTGGCAAGGCTATGGGCGAAGATTACCCTCGTGCCAGAGTCCATCATGTATCCCGCAATCGTCGCCATTTCGGTTGTCGGCGCGTATTCCGTCAGCGGCAGCCTCTTCCAGGTGGGCGTCATGATCATTTCAGGCATCGTCGGTTACATTTTCAAGAAGGTCGACATCCCCCTCGCGCCTCTTGTTCTCACCTTCGTGCTCGGAAAGCTGATGGAAAGCACCCTCGCCCAATCCATGATTTATTTCGAGGGGAACTTCCTGCTTTTCTTTACGCGCCCTATCGCGGGTACAGTCCTCGTGATCGCGATCCTCGTCCTTGTCTTCAGCATTGTTTCCGTCATAAAGGGGAAGCGCGGCCGGCTTGCCTCCGACACTGAAATTTGAGCCGGAGAGGCGCAAAACGCGGGTAAAGAGTGATTCTTGTTTTTAATAACGGGGCTGTAGCAGATAAGGAGCCATGATACACTGTTTTTATGAAGATAACTCGTTGCAGGCTAAGTAAAAAGGCACAATGTAGCTTGCTTGAGTTTTTTGTCCTTGAAGTTACAGCCCGTTCGGCAGCAGATATCCTTGGTATTCAACCCAATTCTGCAGCTCTTTTCTATAGTAAAATGCGCCAAGTATAGTCTTTCATTTAGCCTAGGAAGCAGCTAAAGTATTCAACGGTGAAGAAGAAATCGAGGAGAGCTACTTCGGAGGAGTTCGTAAAGGCAAACGCGGTCGTGGCGCTGCTGGAATTGATAAGAAAAACTTCCCTTTGTTCTTGAAAGAATGTGTGTTCCGATTCAACTACGGGACACCCAAGAAGCAGATGATAATCTTACGTCATTGGTGTGATATTTGAGGTCTTATCTACTACAGCCCCAAAAGTATTACCTTGACATGATCGAGACCTTGATACGGGAACAGCAACCCGTTCCAAGGTCGGAAATCGATCGACTTCTATTGGACAAGTTGCCTGAAGTGCTAAACACTCAACAAAAGAAAGCTAAGATTCACAATCTGATGACCGAGCTTGGTCGAACAAATAGAGTCGAAAACAGAGAAAACACTCGATCACAAATAATTCTCCGGCTTTGGGTTGTAGGATATTTTGCTTCCATTCAGACAGAGGTTTGGTGATTAGACAACTTATTACCGCTATGTATTTCGCTGTTATAGAAAAAACTATGGGCCCTGCTGGACTTGAACCAGCGACCTACGGATTATGAGTCCGCAGCTCTAACCAACTGAGCTAAGGGCCCGGGATGCCTTGCGGCATGGGGCGGGCGGATTGGGCCCACCGGTGGCGGTTGGAAAATATACAGGCTGGGCGGGAAAAAGTCAACGGAAGCGCGAGATAGCGCCTGACAAAGGACAGGTTTGAAGTCCCCCATAGGTAGCGCGGTGGCGCGGCGAGGTTGCCAGCTTTTCGCGGAGGCGCGGGGCAGTGCATTATAGGCGAACAACGCTTGCCAGGAGTTTGAGGATGCTTTTCGTCGATGGTTTCGCTATCGAGGCGGTGGCTTTCGATATGGATGGTCTGATGTTCGACACCGAGAGGCTCGCAAATGAGTTATGGATGACCGCGGGAGCGGAGAGCGGCTGGGATCTCAGCCTTGAGCTGCTCACGAGTCTCGCGGGGCAGCCGGAGTCTTCGGACAGGCGGGCGCTGCGCGAAGCTCATGGAGAGGATTTCCCTTATGACGCGCTGCGGGCCAGGCGAATTGCCCTTGAGGCGGAATATTTCCGCGACCATGAGGTACCTCTAATGCCAGGCCTGCTTGAGCTCGTCAATTTTCTCGGGGCGGAGAAAATTCCCATGGCGGTGGCTACGTCGACGGCGAGGTATCGGGTCCTGCCGCTGCTGCGGAAAGCAGGTATCATCGAGCGCTTCGCTTCAATTCTGTGCGGGGACGAGGTGAAAAACGTAAAGCCGGACCCGGAAATCTATCTGCGGACGGCGGAAAATCTTGGCGTCGCGCCGGGCAATTGCCTCGTGCTCGAGGATTCGAGGGCGGGGATCGCGGCGGCCTACGCGGCCGGGGCGATTCCGGTGATGGTGCCCGATCTGCTGCAGCCGGATGAGGCGACGTTCGGCCGAGCCGCGCGGGTGTTCGGGAGTTTGGGCGAGGTGCTAGGGTGGCTAGCCCGCGCGGCTATTTCTTCGCGAAAGCCTCGTGATTCCTGAGTAAATATCTGAGGTGGGTGTCGGCGTGTCCCGTATAGGTGGCGAGGACATCGGTCAGGCTCAGTTTGCCACGCTCGGGATGGATGACGCAGGCGGCTTCGCGGGTCTTGTCGTCGATCGTGCGCAGGGATTCGGCCAGGAATTTTCGCAATGAGATTGCCAGATCCAGGCAGAAGAGGCCGTCGCTTGCCGCATAATTGTTTTTCGTCCGCCAGGCTTCCTGGTCCCATACCGGCACATTCTTCCCGGGCTCTCCAACGGCGCCGCGAAGTCGCATGACGAGGTTGCAGTCGGCATCCAGGAGGTGGACGAGGTGTTCGTTGATCGACCAGGCGTCGGCGATGGGCGGGACAAAATTGAGTTCGTCGGGATTCATCCCGTTCACCTTATCTGACAAGGTGTCGTAAGCATGTTCGAAGGCGCTCACGCGAGCGTCGAATTCCTTCCTTTCCATGGCTCCCCCCTGATGGATTCCGGCCGCGATTGAAGGCTTTTTGAAGCTGCCCTAGGCCCTTTTCCGCGTTCCGCGTTCGCTATTTCCGGAGTATACTACGTTCATGTCGGCAAAAGAACAGTATATTCTTGCCCTGGATCAGGGCACAACCTCTTCGCGGGCGATTTTGTTCAATCATGACGGGATAATCATCGGCGTGAGGCAGATTCCCTTCAACCAGATTTTCCCCAAACCAGGTTGGGTAGAGCACGATCCGGAAGAGATTTGGTCAACGCAGATGGAAGCGGCGCGCGGCGCGATAGCCGCGGCCCAGATCGAGAGCGACCAGATTCTTGCTATAGGCATCACCAATCAGCGCGAAACGACGGTGGTCTGGGAACGAGACACTGGAGCGCCGGTCTACAACGCCATCGTGTGGCAGTGCAGGCGCTCATCGGGCATTTGCGACGAGCTGAGGAAGTCCGGTGTAGAATCCATGATCCGAGAAAAGACGGGGCTGGTGCTGGACGCCTACTTTTCAGGCACGAAGCTCACATGGCTCTTCAGGGAAAGGCCCGATCTGCGGGTTCGAGCCGAGCGCGGCGAACTGATGTTCGGCACGATCGATTCCTGGCTTATCTACCGACTCACCGGCAAGCATGCCACCGATCCCGCCAACGCGAGCAGAACCCTTCTTTTCAATATCCACAAGCGCGAATGGGATGATGAACTTCTCGAGCTAATGGGCGTGCCGCGCTCACTCCTGCCTGAAGTTCTGCCCAGCTCGGGCTTTTTCGGGGCGACGCGCGCCGAGATTTTCGGCACCGCCATACCGGTGATGGGCGCCGCGGGCGATCAGCAGGCCGCCCTTTTCGGTCATGCCTGCTTCGAGCCGGGCGAAGCCAAGAACACCTATGGAACTGGATGTTTCACGCTGATGAACACGGGGCCATTCCCCGTCGCTTCCGCCCATAATCTTCTTACGACCGTGGCGTGGGACCTCGGTCAAGGCTACACCTACGCGCTCGAAGGCTCGGTATTCATCGCCGGCGCCGTGATCCAGTGGCTGCGCGACCAGCTGGGCCTCCTGGCCGATTCAGCTGAGAGCGAGTCGCTGGCAAGGTCGGTGCCGGACACGGGCGGGGTCTACCTCGTGCCGGCATTCGTCGGTCTGGGCGCGCCGTATTGGGATTCTGAGGCGCGAGGGACGGTAGTAGGGATTACCCGCGGCACGACAAAGGCGCATTTCGTCCGCGCGGCGCTCGAAGCCATTGCCTACGAATCGCGGGATCTTCTCGACGCGATGGAGAAGGACTCGGGACGAAATCTTGCGAGCATCAAGGCGGACGGTGGCGCTTCGGCTAACTCGTTCCTGATGCAATTCCAGGCGGATATCATGGACAGAAACGTGGTTTTGCCGGAGGTGGCCGAAACGACAGCCCTGGGCGCGGCGTATTTGGCCGGACTCGCGGCGGGCTACTGGTCGGGCCTGGACGATGTGAGGAGAAATTGGCGGCAACGCAGGGAATTCAGGCCAGGGATGGACGCGGCGACGCGGGCGAGCCTCGTGGGTGGATGGCAGAGAGCGGTGACGGCGGCGAGGTCGTACCGCTAGCCGAGAATGATTCCGGCGGCGAACCCGACCGCCATGCCCAGGCTCCAGAGCGCGAATATCTTGATGACGCTGCCCATCGTGGGCCCCTTGGTTTCATGGGAGTAACCGCGGCCGGCCATTTTCCTGTATTCGGGAAAGGCGATCGCGGCCGCGACGCCGGTTCCCAGCGCGCTCCAGGCGGGATAGATGCCCAGGACCGCGAAAATGGCCGGCAGGCCGAAGGCCACGAGGCCGCCCACGTAGAGCGACGCTTCACCCCAGCGCGCGCCGAATACGATGGGTAGCGTCCTGCGCCCAGCCGCGGCGTCGCCTTCCATATCGCAGCGATTGTTGGCCGCCAGGATGGAAGCCACGATGAAAGCGCCTGGCGCCGACGCGGCCGCGGCCTCCCATCCACCTGCCCCGGAGGCGACGCGCGCCACGATCACAAAGAGAACAGTTCCCAGGAAGCCGCCGGCGAATAGTTCGCCGAAGGGCGTTCGGGATACCGGCTTAGGACCGCCCGAGTAGAGAAAGCCCGCGGCTAGGCAGATTGCCCCAAGCGCGATGATCCAGAATCCGACCATGAAGGCGAGAATGATCCCGAGGACGCCCGCCAGATCGAAGCACCCCATCGCGATGAGGAGGGCTGAGCAAGGCGATACTTCCTCATGGAGAAGGATCTTGTCTTCTTCCTTGTTGGTGGCCGCGGCGTCCACGCCCCGCCGAAAATCGAAATAGCTGTTGAAGGCAGTCGTCCCCATGTCCACCAAAAAAACGGCGACAAAGCAGACGAACGTTTCCCAAAGCCTGATCGCCCCCGTTCTCCATGCTGAATAGAGGACCGCCATTGAAAAAGTCGAGACCGAAACGGCTTTCGTGCGTATTTCCACGATGCGAAAGAATTGCCTGAACGTCATGGATGGTAGTATAACATCAGCAAGCGATGACACTCTATAAGCGAGGAAGCACATGACCAGAGCTGAAAAGGCGATAGCTTTGCACGGAGGCGGTTCGTCCTGCTCCCAGGCGGTTTTTGCCGTGTTTGCGGAAGATTTAGGCATGGACGAACGTCTCGCCCATAAGGTTTCCACGGGCCTCGGCGGCGGCATGGGCAGGACGGGCCTCACCTGCGGGGCGATTTCGGGCGGAGTGCTGGCGCTCTCGCTCGCCTATGGAAGCGCGACCGGATCGGACCAGGAAGCAAAGATGAAAACCTATGGAATCGTTGCTAAATTCATAGCGGGTATTGAAGCCCAGTATGGTTCCACCCAATGCCGGGTCCTTCTTGGTGGCGCCGATCTCCGGACGGAAGAAGGTCGCGCGGCGGTGAAGGCCGCCGGGCTTTCGGACAAGGTGTGCGGCAGAATTGTGGCCGATGCGGTAAAATATGTCGAAACGCTTCTCCCCAAAGGAAACAACAATGGATGACCGATTTCTTCAGGGCCGACATTTCCTGAAATCGAATTGGCATTTCGTTAAGGAAACACAGTCCGACCAATCCAAAGGTCTGCCTACCCCTCTCCAGGAACTCCCGCCCGAATCCGACGACAGCGTCGTAGCCTTGCCGCCAGTGGAGGAAGCATATGGGACAACCTTCGGAAGCGCCGCGGCCAGCGCCGTCGAGCCTGGCGCCGTCGAGCTTGACGCCGTCGAGCTTGACGCCGCCTCCGCCCTCCACTCCCTCCTCAAAACGCGACAATCGCGGCGGATGTTCCGGATCGCCGCCCTTTCGCTCGCCGAACTTTCCTATCTCCTCTGGTCCTGTGAGGGAGTCCGGGAAAACAAGGGCAAATTCTCTTTCAGGACGACACCTTCCGGCGGCGCCAGACACCCGCTCGACGTCTATATCTTCTCTCGCGCAATCGAGGGGCTAAAGCCAGGACTCTATCGGTACCTTCCCCTGGAGCATTCTCTCGTGCTCGAGCGCGAAGGCGACGATTCGCCGACTCTCGACAAGGCGCTGATGGGCCAGCTTTTGAACTCAGCCTGCGTCGTGTTCTGGGCGGCCGTTCCCTACCGAAGCGAATGGCGCTACGGCAAGGCGGCCGATAAGCTCGTCGCCCTGGACGCCGGCCATTCCTGCCAGAACCTCTACCTCGCCTGCGAAGCTCTTGGGCTCGGTACCTGCGCGATAGGAAAATACGACCAGACCGAGCTGGACAAATACCTCGGGCTCGATGGCGAGGATATGTTCGCCATGTACGCGGCAATCGTGGGAAAACCCGCGAAAAAAGAATAGGGAGATATCCATGGAACTCGATTTCATCCAGCTGCCGGTTCCCGTCGAATGCAATATCATCGTCGGGCAATCCCATTTCATAAAAACGGTCGAGGATATCGCCGAAATCATGGCGGGTTCGGTGCCCGGGGCCAAGTATGGCCTGGCTTTCAATGAAGCTTCGGGGCCTTGCCTCGTGCGATCAGCCGGAAACGATCAGGCTCTCGTGGACGGGGCCATCGCCTGCGCGCTTGCCGTTGGCGCTGGCCACAGCTTCTATCTCGTCCTCGGCGCCGGCGCCTATCCGATCAACGTGCTAGATCGCGTCAAGGCTTGCCCGGAAGTCTGCAGGGTTTTCTGCGCCACCGCCAATCCGCTGCAAATCATCCGCGCGAAAACGAATCAGGGCGCGGGCATTCTGGGCATCGTCGATGGTTCTTCACCGCTGGGCGTGGAGGGTGAGGCCGACAAGGCCGACCGCAAGGCCATGCTCAGGAGATTCGGCTATAAGTTCTAAAGCGATTTTAAGCGCCGGAGGCGGAGGATGAAGCTGAAGTTGAGCGTTTGGCGAGGCTGCATCCTCATTGTGGCGGCGGTTTTCCTGGTGGGCTTCGGCCCTGCCGGCGCTCAGCCGCTCAATGATTCGCGCGGCACTGAGATCGATTTTTCCGCCATCGATGATTATGTCGCGGCTATGCCGAAATTCGATTCGCCCACCTTGGTAGCCGCCCATCTCCGACTCGCGGCGAAAAATGAATGGGAAATGGCCCGCGCCATCTACGATTGGGTCTGTCTCAATATCGCCTACGATACCAGTGCCTATTTCTCGGGAATTCAGGGCGACGTTTCGGCGGAGTCGACATTCCTTACGGGAAAATCGGTCTGCTCGGGCTATGCCGGTCTTACCCTCGAGTTGGCGAAGCTCCTCGGGTTCGAGGCGGTTTCCATCGACGGGTACGCCAAGGGCTATGGATACTCCGCGGGCGAAAAACTCATCAAAAAGAATCACGCGTGGAACGCGTTCAGGATCAACGGCGAATGGCGGCTGATGGACACAACCTGGGGCGCCGGCGCGATCGATGAAAACCGGAAATTCAAAAGGCAGCTTTCTTACGCATGGTTCGCGATGGATCCGCAGCTCTTCTTCTATACGCATTTTCCCGAGGAAGCCTCATGGAGTCTCCTTGGAACGAAGTCGACCAAGGCGGATTTCGCAAAACTCGTCTTCATCGATTCCTATGTATTCGACGCGCTCTATGAGCAAGGCCTCGCCGTCGCTTTCCAGAAAAAGCTGATCGCCCGCTTCGGTTCTGGGCTTGGCGATGTTGCGTGGATGGTGGCCAAGCTCACGGAAGCGGGATTCTCCGAGAGCGAGATTCTCTTTTCATTGGAGGGGAATGTTCCGGACAGCTTGCTGTTTGGCGTTTTGGCGTTGAAACGCTTTGGCTTCGCGAATGCCGATCTCGTCGCCTACCTTCATTCGGGCAAATCCCCCAAGGCTTTCAAGTCGGACATCGAGATGAGGATTCTCGATGTTCCTGTCGCGCCGGTCCTGAAGTTGGGCGATACCTATTACTTCAAGGTGAAGGCTTCGAGCGTGGCCGCCGCCGCGGTCATCTGCGGAAAGCAATTCTCTTTTCTGCGGAAAGATGGGGACTTTTTCTCGGGAAAAGTAAAAATTACGGCAGGGCCGGTCAGGCTTTCGTTTAAAGAGATTGGCGACGCTTCAGGTGCTTTCCATGCGGCATTCGAGTACGAGGTCACGGACTGAACTTCGTCTCAGGATATTCCGAGAGCGTCGATCACGGTATTCGCGATTTCCCGCCTCAGTTCATTGATGTTCCGTGGCTCCTCAACATGGAGGCGGTTGGCGAAGATGGCCAAGGCCAAGCCGGAAGCATTGTGGAGATAGAGATAGGTGCCCGTGAAGCCCGTATGGCCGAATCCACCGCGCGGATAAAGTTCGCCGAGCTGGAAGCCGAGGCCCCTGCCGCCCCCGTGGTCGTTCCGCGCCTCGAGCGCGAGCTCGGGAGCTATGAAACCGGCGTAAGCCTCCGGGGCCAGGTACAACCTGCCCAAGGCGCAGGCATCCCGTACCGTGGAGAAAACGCCGGCGTGGCCGGCCACATCATTGAAAAAATAATGGCAGTTGCCATCGTCGGCCTCGCCCTCCAGGGCGAGGCCGACGGGGCGCCAGCCGGAATAGGAGAGGCCCAGATCAGCCACCATTTTCTCCTCGATGCCGTTGCCGAATTCGGTGGCCGCGAAGGGGCCGCGCCCCGGGCGGTAGCCGGTGTCGGCAAGACCGAGCGGGCGGCTAACCAGTTCGCCCAAGGCTATTTGGAGCGGCAGCCCGCAGGCGCCTTCCACGATTTTCCCGAGAAGCATGTAGTTGATGTCGGAATAGACGGTGCCGGAACCGAGGGGAAATCGTTCCAGCATTTCCTCGAGGATGGAAGCGAATTGTTCCCCGGGGGCGGGGTTCCCGTTGGAGACTCGGGCGGCCGGCCGCAGTTGCGCGTTCCTCGCGGCGTAAAACGGGTACCAGTAATGCAGCCCGCTCGAATGGGTCATGAGCATTCTCGCCGTGATGGAGGCGAAGGCCTTTTCCGAGAGGGGAAACCCCGAGGCAAGGCGCGACATCGATTCAATATCGCTCAACTTCATGTCGAGTTTGACATCGCACAACGTTGCGAGACGCAGCGCGCTCGTCGTCGTGAAAAGCTTCGTGAGCGAGGCGATATCGAATTTCGTCGATGCCGTCATTAGGTCGCGTCGGGTCGCCGTATCGCAAGCGTACCCGTAAGCGCCTTCGAAAAGCGCTTCGCCGCCGATCTCCGCCCTTATCACCATGCCGGCGGTATAGCGCTGAATGATCGCGCGTTGCGCGATTTTTTCAATCGATTCGGCGAGTTTTTCTTTGTTCATGGCTTTTTTTTCGCCATTATTATTTCCGTGATTCCCTTTCGCGAAAAGCCCGGAATCGCGCCGCTTTTTTCGTAACCATGTTTCTCGTAGAAGGCGATCGCGCGGAGGTTGAAGTCGGAAACCATGAGCGTCCAGACCCTGCCTACCGTCGCCGTCCGCCGTTCGTACGCTTCGAGAAGCGCCGAGCCGACGCCTGAACTCCGCTTCGTTCCGTCAACGGCGATGAGCTTGAGATAGGGCGCGGAACCGAAGGCTCCGCGCGGTTCGATCCAGGCGAAGCCAAGGGGCTCCGTCCGGGCCGCTTCGGCAGCGGCCGAAGCGGCCCGCGCCACCACGATGATAGCGCCCGAGGCGAGGGCCTCGCGCATTTTTCCGGCGAGGGCACCTCGCTCGAAGCCGTATCGCGCCCCGATTTCCGATTCACAAGCGATGCGGGCACACGATTCAATATCGCCCAACGCAACATCATCGACAAACAGCGCCATGCTTAGCCTCGTTTCATTCGTACAGGAAGCAGGCAACCTGGTGCCCGGCTTCCACTTCGGCCAGAGGCGGCGCGCTTTTCGCGCAGCGCTCCATCGCCTCCGAACAGCGTTCGCGGAAAGGACAGCCGATCCGCTCTTTCGTGGGCGAGGGCACATCTCCTTTCAGTATGATCCGCTTGCGCAACCTTTCCTTGGGCGGGTCGGGAATCGGCACGGCCGAAAGAAGGGCCTTCGTATAGGGATGGAGGGGCTTTTCGTACAGCGCCTTTGATTCGGCGATTTCGGCAATCGTTCCCAAATACATCACGACGATCCTCGAACAGAAATATTCGACGACCGCGAGGTTGTGCGCAATGAAGAGGAAGGTGAGATTGAATTCGTCCTGCAGGTCCTTGAGAAGATTGAGAATCTGCGACTGTATGGAAACATCCAGGGCGGAAACCGGTTCGTCGGCGATGATGAGCTTCGGCTCGAGGGCCAAAGCCCGCGCTATACCTATGCGTTGTCTCTGCCCGCCCGAGAATTCATGCGGGTAGCGGCCCGCGAAAGAAGGCAGGAGCCCTACCTTTTCCATGAGGGAAGCCGTCTTTTCTAAAATCTGCTTTTCGGAAAGGTCGAGGGCGCCCCGCCTCGCGTAGATCCTCATGGGCTCGGCGATGATGTCTGCAGCTTTCATTCGGGGATTCAGCGAGGAATAGGGGTCCTGGAAGACAATCTGGAAATTCCTGCGGGCTTCATACAGCTCTTTGGGCGACAGGGCGCGCAAGTCTCTTCCTTCGAAGAGTATGCTGCCCGATGTCGCGGCTTGGAGTTGGGCGATTGCCATCGCGGTAGTCGACTTGCCGCAGCCCGACTCGCCGACAAGGCCAAGCGCCTCGCCCTTTTTCACCGAAAAGCTTATGTCGTCGACCGCTTTCAGCCAGCCCACGCGCCGGCGCAGCAGAATCCCCTTTTCAATGGGGAAATGGACCTTGAGATTCTTCACTTCAAGCAACGTCGTCGTATCGGGCATCGGTCTTTCCTTACTCATGCTTTGCGTCCTGCCGAACATGCAGCCAACAGCGCACCGCGCGCGGCGCGCCGCCCGCTTCCCCGAAAACGGTTTCCGGCGGGAATTCCCGCCCGCAAATATCCATCGCGCGTTCGCAGCGGGGGCGGAAGGGGCAGCCCGCCGGAAGCCGCACGAGATTGGGCGGCGCGCCCGGAATGGAATAGAGCCGGCGCCTCCACGCGGAATCGATTCGCGGCACCGAATCCAGCAAGCCCCGCGTATAGGGGTGCTTCGGATCGCTGAAGAGCTCGTCCACTCCCGCTTTCTCCACGATATGCCCGGCGTACATCACGCAGATAGTGTCGCACATTCCGGCGACGACTCCCAGGTCATGGGTGATCATGATCACCGACATGGTGTTCTGGTCGGAAAGATTCTTTATGAGGTCCAGGATCTGCGCCTGAATCGTCACGTCCAGCGCCGTCGTCGGCTCGTCGGCGATGAGAATGTCGGGACTGCAGCTGATCGCCATCGCGATCATGACACGCTGCCGCATCCCGCCTGAGAACTGATGCGGATAATCGTGGGCGCGGCTCTCCGCGTCGGGGATGCCGATCGCCTTCAGCAGCTCCACCGCCTTGGCGACGGCAGCCTTTTTCGAAAGCCCGTGGTGCAGCTCCAAGGCCTCGGCGATCTGCAGCGATATGCGCAGGAGTGGATTCAGCGAGGTCATCGGATCCTGGAAGATCATCGATATATTGGCTCCCCTGATGAGCCGTATGTCCTCCTCGTCCCCTTCGAGAAGATTTTTGCCGTTGAACAATATCTGTCCGCCGGCGATCCGCCCGGGAGGCGTGGGAATGAGCCTCAAAAGCGAAAGGTTCGTCACGGATTTTCCGCAGCCCGATTCGCCCACGAGGCCGAGGACTTCTCCCTTCCTCACATCGAAGGATATGTCGTCCACCGCCTTCACGACCCCGTATTCGGTGTCGAAATAGGTGCGGAGATTCCGTACGCTTAAGATCGGTGCGTCGCCCGCCTTTGTTTCCTTCATTTCCCGCCTCCTATTTCACGTTGCGCAGGCGCGGATCGAGGATGTCGCGCAGGCCGTCGCCCAGCAGGTTGAAGCCGAGCACGAGAAAACTGATCGCGAGGCCCGGATAGATCGCCGTCCAGGGCGCGAGCATCATGAATTTCCTCGCGCTCGAAAGCATGTTGCCCCAGGATGGGTAGGGCGGCTGGATACCGAGGCCCAAGAAACTGAGCGCCGATTCAAGGAGGATGGCGACGCTCAGGGAAAGCGAGATCTGGACGATGAGCGGCATCATTATGTTCGGAAGCAAGTGCCTGAAGAGCACATAACTTTTCCCGGCGCCGTTGGAGAAAGCCGCACGCACGAATTCATTGCTCTTCAGCGTGAGAATGGCGCCACGCGAAACGCGGGCGAATTGTGGAATGTACACAATCCCGATGGCGAAAATGACGTTGTACGTTTTCTCTCCGAGGATTCCCATGATGAATATGGCGAGAAGGAGGGAGGGAAACGAGAAAAGTATGTCGGCCACGCGCATGATCCACTGGTCCCATTTACCGCCCAAGAATCCCGCCCATATTCCCATGAGGGTTCCTATGACGGCGCCCATGAGGGTGGCGCTGATCGAGATGATGAGCGAGACGGAGCAGCCCTGCATGATGCGCGACAATATGTCGCGGCCGAATTCATCGGTGCCGAAGAGATGGCCCGACGCGACGGCGGGCGGCTCCAAAAGATGCGCGGTGTCCATGGCCACGGGATCGAAAGGGAGCCAGAAGAGGGAAACGACGATGACCGCCACATAGAAGGCGATTATCCCCAGCCCCGTGAGGGCGATTATGTTCTTCTTAAGTCTTGTGCCGGCCATGGTTCACCTCGCCTTTTCGTCGAGCCGGATGCGCGGGTCGACCGACGCATAGATAAGATCGGTGACAAGGTTCACGAGCACGAACATGGCCGCGATGAGGAGGACGATTCCCTGAATGAGGGGATAATCGCGCTGGTATATGGCGTACAACGCGAGCCGTCCCATTCCGGGGAGGGCGAAGACTTCCTCGATGACGATGGCCCCGCCCAGCAGGTAGCCCGTGTTGAATCCCGCCACGGTGATGACGGGAAGGATAGCGTTTCTCAGCGCGTGCCTGATGATGACTACCCTTTTCTTTAGCCCCTTGGCCTTGGCGGTGCGGATGTAGTCCATCTGCATCACTTCGAGCATGGAGTTGCGCGTATAGCGCATGATGACCGCGGCGAGGCCAATGCCTATCGCCAGGGATGGGAAGAAGAGC
>Ga0172379_10006571_pt1 | contig 15476 bp, 14 predicted proteins | sample GrowelOW334metaG_FD_119756 | JGI IMG/M metagenome (GOLD analysis project Ga0172379, IMG submission 119756) | Groundwater microbial communities from an aquifer near a municipal landfill in Southern Ontario, Canada - Groundwater well OW334 metaG | ecosystem: Environmental > Aquatic > Deep...
TCGGCTAAATATTTTAAAAAATCCAGCGCCTTGGACGAACCGACGCATGATCTTATTTTTATGGAAACCGGCAAGCTGGTATTATTTATAACCGCCGCGACAATTTCTCGCGCCAGTTTAAAATCATTCATTAAAACCGCGCCCGCGCCCTGGCGCGCCACCTTCTTAACCGGACAGCCGAAATTTATGTCAATGCCGTCAGGCTTTATCTTTTTTTCCACGATTTTAGCGGCTTTAGCGAAATGCTCCGGCTTACTGCCGAATAACTGGACCACGAATGGCCGCTCTTTTTTAGAAAATTCCATTAGTTCAAAAGTTTTTTTAGAATCATAAACGACGGCCGTGGCGCTGATCATCTCGCTATAAACCACGTCCGCGCCAAAACTTTTGCAAATCTGCCTGAAAGCGCTATCCGCCACTCCAGCCATGGGCGCCAAAACGTAAATCGGTTTTTTCAGTTGTGACCAAAAGTTTTTCATATATTTGTCCACTGTCATGCTGAACTTGGTTCAGCATCTATCCATTTTTTCTGTCATGCTGAACTTGGTTCAGCATCTATTATTTTATCGTACAAATCTATCCACTCCGGATTTTCCTTTTCAATCAGCCCGACTTTCCATATTCTTCTCCAATTTTTTAATTGCTTTTCGCGCGTAATCGCGTCTCTTATATCATTAAATACCTCATAATATACTAAATTATGCAGCTGATATTTCGAAGTAAACCCGGGAATAAGATTATTTTTATGCTGGTAAATTCTATTTTCTAAACTAGACGTAACTCCAATATACAAAACGCCATTCGGCTTGTTGGTCATAATATAAATATAACCCATTTTATCCCTCATAAAAATAGATTCCGGCTCGGAGGCCGGAATGACAATTATAAGATGTCATGCCGGGCTTAATCCGGCATCTGCCCTTTTTTCGCTGTCATGCTGAACTTGGTTCAGCATCTTTATTTCCTGCTTATCCTCTGCCCGTCTTTAATATCTTCCACGATATAGCCGAGTTTTTCAATTTCCAATCTCAATCTGTCAGACTCTTGCCAGTTTTTATTTTGACGCGCCGCTTCTCTTTCTTCCGCCAACTTTTTAATTTCAGACGGAATTTTTTCCGCTATCCCGGCCTGGTGTAAATTTAACCCCAAAACTTTATCAAAATCTAAAACCGTGGCTAACTTTTCTTCATTAACCAGGGAGGACTTTAATAATTCCTGAATAGCGGCCAGGGCTTGTGGCATATTGATATCATCGTTTACGGCTTCTAAAAATTTCTTTTTAAATTCTTGATTTATTTTACTCACAGATCCGCCCAATTCTTTAACCTGATTGTACAAATGTTCTAGCCCCGTCTTGGCGTTTTTCATCGCTGCTTCGCTGTATTCCATGGGCTTACGATAATGCGTCTGCAAGCAAGCGAAACGAAAAACCAGCGGATTAATTCCTTTTTTAATAAAGGCGTTTTCCAAAGTTAAAAAACCATCCGCGCTCTTAGCCATTTTTTTCCCGCCCGCGATATTTAAAAACGCGCCATGAAGCCAATAATTAAAAAATTTCTTGCCCGTAGCCGCTTCGCTCTGGGCAATTTCATTCGTATGATGAATATTAATGTGATCTATGCCGCCGCAATGAATGTCCAATTGATCTTTTAATAAAGTCAGGCTCATGGCCGAGCACTCAATATGCCAGCCCGGAAAACCGACCCCCCACGGACTCGGCCATTCCATTTGCCGTTTTTTATCTTCGGGGCCGAATTTCCACAAGGCAAAATCGGTCGGGTTTCTTTTCTCCTCATTAACTTCCACTCTCGCGCCCTCTCTTAAAGTCGCCAAATCCAGATGGCTTAATTTATTGTAGCCTTTGAATTTTGCCGTATCATAATAAATTCCGTCCGAAGTTTTATAAGTATAGCCTTTTGTTTCCAAAATTTTTATCAAATCTATTTGCTCTTTTATGTAATCCGTGGCTTTGCACCAAACTTCCGGCTCTAAAATATTTAATTTTTTCAAATCGTCGCGAAAGGCTTTCGCGTAGAACTCGGCGATTTGCCAGGCCGTCTTGCCTTCGCGTTTAGCGCCGACCTCCAGCTTATCCTCCCCCATATCCATATCGCCGGTCAGATGGCCGACGTCGGTGATATTCATGACATGCTTGACTTTATACCCATTATACAACAAAGCCCGCTTTAAAATATCCTCGAAAACATAGCTCCGTAAATTCCCGATATGGGCGAAATTATAAACCGTTGGTCCGCAGGTATATAAACCAACCGAATTTTTTTTAATCGGTTTAAACTCTTCCTTTTTCCTAGTTAGAGTATTGTAGAGAAATAATTTATTCATATAAAATTAACCGAGCGCTTCAACGATGGTTGTGCAATATCATTGAATTTAATCCGCGATCGCGATCGCGGCCAAATCCGAATTAGTTATGCCTAAACTTAGATATCTCATTACCTTAAAAGCGGCCAGACCGTCTTTTAAATAGTATCTTTTTTTATCTTTGGGGTTTAGATACCAGGCCTGGCCGTTAGACTCAACCTGCAAAAGAATCTCGCCGCTAAGGCGGGCGGCTAATTTTTCATCCAGTTTCATTTTCCCCGGCCCGAAAGGATTATATTTATGAAGCACCTCGTCGCTATCGGTATATTTATCGCCGTCAGTATCAACGTCGCACTCGCCGGTGCCGATGGCTTTTTCCAAAGCGTCTGGCAAGCCGTCTAAATCGCAGTCCGCCTCGCCTTGGGCCGACAAAATTCCGATGGGTATTTTACTTAAATCGCTGTCAGTAATCCCGGTCCCAAGGCTTTTCATAATTCTAAAGGAAGCCTCGCCATCTCTTAAATAATATCTTTTTTTATCGCTAGGAGAAACATACCAGGCTTCGCCATTGGCTTGGGTTTGCAATAAGACCTTGCCTTTTACCCGATTGGCTAAAGCGGAAGCGGCCGCAGCCGTCATCTTATCCGGAGACGATGAGGCGGTTGACGGCGGATTCGCGGCCGGAGTTAAAACGGCCGCGCCGGTGAATTTAGCGGTTTTAGTGTTAACCGCGCCGTTACTGATTTTAACATCCCAGACAATCATTTGCTTGCCGGTTTTGTCCTTTACGCTCAAGGCATAAGTACCGGCTGGTAAAGCCGTAACGGCTTTACCATATTCGTCCAAAGAAATTCTTGAAACACTCTTGCCTAAAATTTTATTTTTACCATCTGTTTTTTGCTCAAAAATTTCCACGCTCGCGCCCTTGGCTAAACTATGGCCGGCCGCGTCAACGGCGGTAAGCTTCAAACCGCTTAAAATATATTCAATCTTAGTATCTGACTCTGGAATGATATATATATCAGACCGGTCAAAAATCATTCCATTACCGCTTCTGATTGAAATCAAATACGCGGCCGCGTCCTGATATTGAGCCGGGTCTCCGCCGGTAACGAAAACCGTCGCTTGGCCGGCGGCGTTGGTTTTCGCGTCAGCCACTAAATAATCCTTGGTTTTCAGCAAATTGCCGTCAACGTCTTTTTTCTGAAGGTAGAGCGAGAAAGCATAGTCCTTTAAAAGAGCGCTGTTAGGGTCGCGAACCGTCAGGCTGACGCTGGATAAATTTTTTACTAATCTCTTATCTTCTCCGCAGACAAACTTAATATCATCATAATACCAGAAAGCGCCGGCCGACGAATTTTTATCATACATTTTTATAATGTATGTCTTGCCCAGATTCGGTTTTAGCGTAACCGCGCCGTTGCCCACGCTATTAGTCGTTCCTTTAACCACTAAGCTGCCGGCGGCCGGTTTGCCGTTGGCGTCAATAATCTTTTCATATAATTCCACTTTAACCCCAGGGATATAATCACCCGAAGATTTTCTGGCCACCACGGTAAGGACAGTATTGGTAGTGCAGGCCACCTCTTCGTTCGCGTCTTCCTCAACATCATAAATAACCGTGGTCCTTCTTTGATCGTTGACTGTAATATCCGGGAAGTTAAAATATTCGCCGTTAGTTCTTTTTATCCTGGCGTAATAGACTCCGGACGGATATTCAAGCTGAACATAGCCGTAACTATCAATACTTAATTCCTTTATCAATTTACCGACGACTTTCCTTCCGCTGGCGTCGATTTCCTGCTTTAAAAATTCAACCTTGGTCCCGACCGGCAGATTATTGGTTTTTTTATCCCTGAATTTTATCATGATTTCGCTGAAAACATAATTTATTTCCGTGGTTGTTTTATCCGCCATGGCAATATTATAGAGAGCGAATTCACTGCCGCCAAAGCCGGCCGTAGAAAAAACATAACTGATCGGCTTTCGGTCAATCGTATGGCCGCTGTCGGCCAAATAAATAAGATTGCGGCCATAGACATCAGAATTTAAAGTCGCGACCGTGGCGCTTTTCTGTTTTACCGGCTGGCCGTTGGCGTCATAAGCCTGCTGACTGATAGTAAAAGAAATATTTTTTCTTAAAACTCCGCTGGCATCTCTTAGCTCAATCTCCAGCGCGCTTAAATAACCTGTGAAAGTTTTTTCTTCGCCGCAAGCGGCGGTTAAACCGTCGTAAAAATAAAAAGCGCCGTAAGTCGCGCTCTTATCATACATTTTTACCACATAATAATTTACTCCGCTCGGAGTAAAGACCGATTTTCCCTCGCCTAAAATAGTGTCAATTTTTCCGCTGGAAACTACTCTGCCCGGCCGAATTTCTCCGTCCGAATTGGTGGTTTTTTCCGATATTTCATAAGAAATCCCGGGAATAACGGCGCCGGCCTGGTTTCTGGCCACGATATGCACCGTGGCGCTTGAGCAAACGGCCGCGGCCTTGGCGCTGCCGGCAAAAATAAAAAATTGGGTTAAGGCGAAGCCGAAAATAAAAAGTTTTAAAAAAGTCACGGAGAAAATTTTATTAAACATATATTGCGCGTAAATAAATTATAGGACAACGCATCTGAAAGGCAGATTTAATTCTTCCGGCTGGGACACTTTAACTTAAACCCACCTCATTTATTATAATCAGCTTCCTGCCTTCCAGCACGCCGTATAAAAATATATCGGTCATGTCGCGGCGGTATTTAAATTCCAGCGGATTAAAGACGGTGAAATTAATTTCTTTGCCCAGCTCAATTTCAAGTTCTTTTATCAGCTTAACTAACTTAATTTTATTGACATTGCCGACCAATAAAATATCAATCAGCGAGTTCGGATTATTTACGAAAATCCCGGTTAAAACCAGAAGCTTGATTTTCCCCATGCCTTGCAATTTTCTGACAAAATCCTTTTCATAAAGAATCTGCGCCTTAACGATCAAAGCTTTGATCTCGTCAAACAAAACAAAATTGGGATTGGCGCGGTAATATTTTTTTTCCTGCCCGCCTGCCGACGAGGCAGGCCCGCTGATCTCCGGTTTTTTCCCGCCTTCGGGCGCCGCCTGGGTCCCCATATCCTTGGCGTCAGAAGTTAAGATGCCGAAGTTTTCCAAATTTTCCAATTCCCTTCTAACCGAGTTCAGCTGTAATTTTAAGTCGCGCGACAGCTGCCTGATATAATATTTTTCCAAAGGATGAATTAAAAATAATTTTAAAATTTTAACCCTGGTTTTTGAACCAAATAATTTTTCCAGCATGAATTTTATTTATTCACTTAACTTATTTATGCATTTATTGTATAATAAATATACCATTTAGTCAAAATTAACGTTTGCAGTATTTAATCAATTCCCTGGTTGGTCTATATTCGCTTAATTCGCTCCAATTTGAGAGAATTCGCTTTTTATGAATTATAAAATCGCTCAATTTATTCTGACCCCGCCCCAGCATAGCCAATCGGCTCTGGAAATTTATGTTGCCCAGCCGGACGCCGACAAAGAAGCTTTAGCCGGAAAACTCTTCGCTTTATTTGAAGTAGAATCAAGCAAAGCGGCCAGCCTGAAAATCATAAATTTTTTGATCAACTCCCTGAACCACAACTATTATCAAAATGAAAAAATGATTTTAAGAGAAAGGGTCAGTACCATAAAAATTGAGCATATTTTTGAATCGGCGCTGGCCAAAACCAATAAAAAATTAGCCGAATTTCTCCAGGCGGAAAAAATCAAACTTAACCCGGAGATTTTAAACCTGACGATCGGCGTGGTTTATAACGACAGCCTGCATTTCGCCAACCTGGGAAAAAATAAGGCTCTGCTTGTTTATAAAGGCAAAACTGAAGATAAGGTTAAATACAAGCTGGTTGATATTACCGAACAAACCGGCGCGGCTGAATCAAAAAAACAGCCGAGCGCCATAAAATTGTTCTCCAATATTATCAGCGGCGCGGTGCCTCGCGGCGGTTATTTTATTTTAGCCAGCGAAACTTTCGGCGAATACCTTTCGGCCAAGCAGATTATAAACATAGTCACGACTTTGCCGCCGGCCGGAGCGGCCGAACAAATTAAAAATACTTTAGGGAAAATCAACGCCTATGTCCCCTTTCTCGGCCTGATTATAAAAAATACTTCCGGATTGGAAATTGAAGAAGTAAAAATAAAAGAACCGGCGGCTTCATCAAAAACTTCAATTGAGAGCTTGCATGTTACCGAAGAAAAAACCGAAAAATTGCTTACGCCATCGGGTCTGGTAAACGTAAAAAAATGGTCGCCTTTTTTTAGCGGCCTGTTTAATCGTTTTAGCCAAAAGCGAACCGGTCAGATCAATCGCCCGGCTTTCTTATTAAAAGACAAAATTTTTACCAAACGAAAAGCCGACTGGCTGTCGTTTAATAAATTATTTACCGGTCTGAAAAACGGTCTGGTTTATTTTATCGGCTTACTGGCCTATATTTTTAAAATCATCACTGACAAAAACGCCCTGGCCGCTCTTCTTGCCGGCGTCGTCAATAAAATCAGAAGTTCCTGGCAAGCGCTTAGATCATCAAGCCTGAATATATTCCTTTGGTATAGAAATCTTCGCAAAATTAATAAAATTTTATTTTCTGTTTTCCTGCTCTGTCTGATTGTTTTTTCCATTAATTTAAGCTGGCAAAATTTAAAAAATAAAACTTTGGAGAAGCAAGAAGTCATCACGAATTTGACCACTGCGATTGAGCAAAAGCAAAATCAGATTGACGCGAGCCTATTATACAACAACGAGGCCGGCGCCGCTAAACTTCTGGCTGAAGTCAAAACGCTCTTAGGCCAGCTGCCGCAAAAAGACCAGAAACAAATTGACCGATATCGGGAGCTGGCGGCCAAGCACCAGGTGCAGATGGAAAAAATCAGCCGCGTCATAAGAGTCTCGCCGGTTGAACTGGCAGATTTCACGAACTTTAACCAAAGCGCCAAACCGATTAATATCATTCTGGCTAACGGAAAAATTTATTCCGCCGACGTCTCGGCCTCCGCTATATACAGCGTTGACCCGGCCAGTAAACTTACCACCTTGGTTAATTCCAATAATTCGGAAATTAGCCGGCTTGATTTCCCCAATCTTGACAAGAACGATAACATCTACTACTTCAGCCTTAATAAAACGGCTGTGCTTGACGCAAAATCCGATAAATTATCCGTTCTCGGGATCAGCTATAGCGGCAACCTGGATAAAATTATTGATTTTGAGCAATATAACAGCCGATTTTACTTAGCCGACTCCGCCGCCGGCCAAATTTATCGCTTTACCAAAAACGGCAGCCAGCTATCCGGCGCGATTGCCTGGCTAAACAGCAAAGAAGATTTGACTGATGCCACTGGCTTGGCGATTGACGGCGACTTATATATGTTAAAAAATAACGGCGAGTTATTTAAATATACTAAAGGGAAAAAACAAGATTTTACCTTAGCCGCGGTTGAACCGGCTCTTAATCAGGCTTCAAAAATTTTTGTTTCGCAGGAACAGAATTTTCTTTACGTGCTTGACGCCTTGAATAAACGCTTGGTCGTTTTTGACAAAACCGGAAAATTTATTAACCAGTATATGAGCGATATGTTTGATAATTTACGGGATTTCCAGATTGATGAAAAAAATAAAAAAATCTATTTCTTGAATAACGCCACGGTTTATATGATAGACACGAAATAAACGAAAAAAAAATAACGAGTCGCACGAATGTAATATTAAAAGATGCGCCATCGAATAAATGGCGCATCTTTTTAAATTCGTTTTGTTCGTTATTTTTTTCGTTTATTTCGTGTCTACTTCAAGGTAACTTTAGCTCCGGCCGCTTCCAAGTCTTTTTTCATTTTTTCGGCGTCTTCTTTCTTAACGCCTTCCTTTAACATTTTCGGAGCGGCGTCAACTAAATCTTTAGCGTCCTTCAGGCCCATTTCGGTTAAAGCTCTGACCGCTTTAATGACCGCGATTTTATTCGCGCCGGCTTCGGTAATTTCCACGTTAAAGCTGGTTTTTTCTTCAACCGGGGCGGCGGCGGCCGGACCGGCCATCATCATAGCCGGCGCGGCGGCGGAAACGCCGAATTTCTTTTCTAAAATCTTGACTAACTCGGCTAAATCCAAAACCGACATTTTTTCAATCGTTTCAACCAAGGATTTGAATTTGTCCGGAACGACAACTTCTTTTTCTTCGGCAGAAACCTCTTGTTTGATTTCTTCTGTCATAAATTTTATGATTTTTTGCCTCACCGGAAGGTGAAAGCAAATTATTTATTATTATTTTAAATTAATTATTTTTTCTCGCTCACCGCTTTTAAGACTTGCACTAAATTTCTAATATTTCCGGCCAAGGCGTTGACAAAGCCGGATACCGGCGCGTTGATTGAACCGACGATCTTAGCGTACAACTCCTTTTTAGAGGGCAGTTTGGACAAACTATCCACTTCGGCCGCGCTTAAAAATTTATTTTCTAAGATGCCGCCGATGAACTCAATTTTCCCTTCTTTTTCTTTTTCGCTCTTAAATTCGCCGACAATTTTTGCCGGTGAAACTTCGTCGCCGTAGCCGAAAACCGCCGCCACCTGGCCGACAAACTTTTTAATATCCAATCCGGCAATGGCTTTATCCTTAAAGGCTAAACCGAATAAAGTCTTTTTGGCCACGAAATATTCATTATTGCTCTGGCGCAATTTTGTTCTTAAAGCTTCGTTCTCCTTAACCGTCAGGCCATTATAGCGGGTAAAAACGACTGATTTGGCCTTGGCGACCTTATCGGTTAATTCTTTCAGAATTACTGTCTTTTGCTCTTTGGTTTTTGGCATAAAATTTCAAATTATAAATTTAGTGAATTTTTAAACAAAAAAGCCTGCTCTAAACGCAGACTAAAAGATTAGCTAAAATTAGCTTTGTCTCGGCAGGAGTTTAACCGCTTTTCAGCGGACCTGCTGTCTGCGACTATTTATATGAAAATTATAGCAGATTCATATATTTTGTCAAACCCTGTTTACCTTTCTTTCCTGAATATATATTTCTGCCAAAAAAACATGATTAGAAATACGATCGATATTTCAATTACTTCGGCGCCGCCCAAAGAACCTTTGATTTTATAAATCAACAGCCCGAGCAATATCGGAGTAAAAAACACGACAACGTCCGCGATCAGCTTGTCCATGACATTAAGCTCAAGCACTATCTCGGTATTATTTTCGTCGCGTCTTTTTCTGATTTCCGATCTGGTCATTTTTAATTTAACTAAAAAAATAATTCCAATAAAAGCCAGAGGTACCATTGATTTTAAAAACAGGCTAAAGGCCGAAAAATTATCCCCGGCGATAAAATAAAAAATGCATAAAATCACCAAGACAACAATAAAAATTAAATTTAAAAAATCCAATAATTGATCTTTGAAAGACATAAATTTATTTTAAGTATTTAGACTTATTAAAATTATGTTCATCAAGCGTCCGGCTAAAAATGGTTTTACCCGTGGCCGGGTCGCTTAAAAAATACATAAACGGCGTTGACTCGGGATAAATCGCGGCTCTAATGGCGTTTAACCCGGGATTGGCGATCGGGCCCGGTGGCAAGCCCCGATATTTATAGGTATTATAAGGCGAGTCAATTTTCGTTTCTTCAATCGTATGGCCGCCGATTTTGTCGTCAAGTATATATGATAGAGTGGCGTCAGCCTGTAAAGGTATGCCGACCTCCAGCCGATTCCGAAACAGGCCGGCCACGATTTTCATGTCTGCTTCCGACCTAACCTCTTTCTCAATGATTGAGGCTAAAATAACAATTTCAAAAATCGTTTTTTTCTGCCGTTTTATTTCCTCTCTCATCCCGGGCGTAACCTTTTTATCAAAGTTAGAAAGCATTTTTTGGATGATTTCTTCGGCTATGGCGTCTTTAAATATTTTATAAGTATCGGGGAATAAGTAACCTTCTAAATCCACCTGGTCCGGCGCGTCATCCAAAAAATTCGGCTTTAAAAAATCAAACTGCCAATTTTTAATCGGCCGTTCGGCCCTACCTAAAAAATCGGCGGACGAAACCACCTGATTATTTTGGAGGTAGGCGCCAATATCTTTTAAATTCCAGCCTTCGGTTATTTTAATGGCTCGCTCGCGGCTCAATGCCTGGCCGGCCGCCAAAAGTCCGGCGATTTCCCTGGCGCTCAACTTCGGGCTGATCAGGTATTCGCCGGCTTGGAGTTTAAGCTTGTTTCGTTTAACATAATATTTAAAATAAAAAACCGACTTGATTAATTCGGCCTGACGCAAATTATTGGCGATTTGTTCCGCGTTTTCTCCCTGGCTGATCGTAAAAATCCTCTCGGTTCCGGCCGCGTTCAAAGGTGAATTAAGACTTTGCCAATACCAGGTTAAGGCTCCTAAAAATACAACAAAAATTATTAATTTCTTAAGCATAAAATGAAATTTATAAATATTTATCTAACCCCTCAAGTTTCATCTGATCAATCAGCTTGGTTATTTTTACGACTTCATTTTTCGGCGCCACGATCAGCGCGTCTGGCGTATTGACTATGACCATGCCCTTAAGGCCGACGCCGGCGATCAGCTTGCCGGCCTCCAAATTATAAATTAAGCTGTCTTCGGTGTCTAAAAGCGAGCTTAATCCCTTCACCACGTTAGCCTGGCTATTTTCATGCAGAGCTTCTTTCAGGGCGTAAAGCGTCCCCGGGTCGCTCCAGCCCATGTTAGTCTTAAGCACCACCGCGTTTGACAAATCAACCTTTTCAATAATGGCTTCGTCAAAATGCGTTTTTTCGGCCCGAGCGTAATCGCCCGAGCTGACGGCTTTAAAAATCCCGGGCGCGAGCTGCTTATATTGATCAATCAAGAAATCAACCGAAGTGATAAAATATCCCGGGTTCCAAAAATACTCGCCGCTCTTATACATCTCGTCGCATTCGGCGATCCCGGGCTTATATTTCCAGCCAGCAAAACCGTAATAATCAGCCTGGTCAATATCGCCGGCTTTGGCGCCGGTTCTAACCCAGCCCAAATTATTATTGGCAAAGCGCGGCCGCTCGCCCAAAAAAACAAAACGATTCGGCTCAAGCTCAATCAATTTTTCTCCGAAGCGCAAAGCGCCGACGAACTCCTCAACTCTTTCCATAAGGTGATCGGACCAGAGTATGGCGATCGGACCGGAATAATTTTTCTTTTTAAGATGAAGCATGGCTAAGCAGACGGCCGGACCGAGATTTCTTCTTTCCGGCTCAAGGATAATATTCTCCTTCGGCAAACCCGGTACCTGATCCTCTACAATCTTTTTATACTTGGCTTGAGTTTGGATAAAAATATTCTCCAGGCCGAAAATCGGAGCCACTCTGCCGATCGCCAATTCCAAAGTTGACCGGCCGTTAAATATTCTATCAAACTGCTTCGGAGAATTTTCCCGCGACAGCGGCCAGAGCCTGGTGCCGATGCCTCCGGCGAAAATAATTAGTTTCATAAAAATTAAATTTGAGATGGTTTCAAAACTCATTTTGAAGCGAAATTTAGATATTTTTAGTTAAGACGAGGAGGGCAAGCAAAATGATTGAGCCGTAATAGAATTACGGTGAAAATCATTTTGTGCCAGCCCGACAAAGTCTTAACTAAAAATAGCAAATTGCAGCCGAAATGAGTTTTGAAACCATCTCTTAATAAGTTAATCATTTTTAATTAAGGGCACGAAAATAAACCCGGGATATTCCCGCTTCTTAAATTCAGCCTCGGAAATTTTATCCATAGCTGTAATTGACTGCGAGACGGATTTTTTCCCGACCGGCATAACCAACCGTCCGCCGATCTTTAGCTCCTTAATTAATTCGGAAGGAATCTCCTCGCTCGCGGCCGATACTAATATTTTATCAAACGGACTGAATTCAGGCAACCCGTAAAAACCATCTGAACAAATTATGTATACAGTCCCGTTTTTTATATAATCATATTTATTGATGTTGGCTTCAGCGAATTTTTTTAAATCCGGTATTCTTTCTATGGCGTAGACTTTACCCTTATCGCCGACTGCTTCAGCCAAGAGAGCCGTAGTCCAGCCCGAACCGCAACCGACATCTAAAATCTTTTCTCCCGATTCAGGCTGTAATTTTTCCAGCATAAAGACCACAGTCTCGGGCTGCGAGATAGTTTGGCCGTAACCGATATCTAAGGGCGCGTTTATTTCCTCCCGGCCAGAATCTTCCGGTCTTAAAAAATCACGCCTTTCCACCGTCTTAAACGCTTTGATTAATTCCGAAGTTTTTAAGCGGCCGCTATTTATCAGTTCGTTGATTAGAGACATACTACTATAATTATCAATTTTCAATTCTCAATTTTCAAACAATTTTCAATTTTTTTAATTATCAATTGAAAATTTAATAATTGATCATTGATTGATAACCTGCCTGCCGGCAGGTTGCAAATTGGAAATTGGAAATTTTAAATATTTTAATAACTATAATATTTTTTGTTGTCAAGTAATCTTAAAATATTTCATAACTCTGTTTAGACGCTAAGCACTCTTGCTTTTTCTCCCATTCTATGCTATAATTATATTATAGTCAAAAAATAGACTATAACAAAAATAAAAACAAAACAAAAATGCTTCAAAAACTGAATGGGCGGCTGGTCTTTACCTATAGCGGCCCTGAAAAAAAATACAAAGAATATACTAAAGCGAAATATAAGTTATCTCTATTAGGATTGCTGATGGGGATTTTTTTATTGCCTCAAGTCGCCTATTTGTCCTCTATCGCTCCTGAAAAATTGATTGAACTGACTAATAAGGAAAGACAGACGGCCGGCTTAAATTCTTTAACCGCCAACCAACTCCTAACCCAGGCGGCGATTGAAAAAGGCAAAACCATAATTGAAACCAACATCTTTAGCCATACGATTAACGACAAAAGATTTTCCGCCTGGGTTCGCGACGCCGGTTATAACTATTCCTACGTCGGCGAAAACCTGGCCATAGATTTTTCCTCAAGCGAAGGCGTGATTGAAGCCTGGAATAATTCGCCTTTGCATAAAAAAAATCTTTTAAACCCCTACTACCGCGAGATTGGCATCTCGGCCGTTTCCGGAAAATTCCAAGGCCAGGAGACTACGGTCGTGGTGCAGGTCTTTGGCGCGCCGGCCGCCGGCGCGATTGATGCCTGGCCGATAAACCCCGGCAGCGGTTATTTGAATCCAAATTCCCAGGCTTCGGAAATAAATTCATCTAATTTTCTCTTCTCGGGACAAAGGGAAAATTTACTGACCCGTTCAATCATCAACCGCGAATTATTGCCGGTCAACGGCGACAAGCTGGCGCTTAACGACTACTCGCAATCCGGTTCGCTGAACAAATTTATTGTACAGCCTGATTTCCGCGCCGGTCTGAATAATTTTCTTATGATCTTTTCTTCGCTGACTTTAGTTTGCCTGATTATATTTTTGTTCTACTATTATTTCCTTAAAATCAATAAACTTATTTCCGCTCAATCATAAACGAGCTTTAAGCGAAAAATTTTTTCGCCCGCTCAAATAAACTCATCCTATGTACCAAATTTTAATCACCTCGCTCATCGCCGGAGGCGTTGCCCAGTTAAGCAAGCTCATGATAAAGTCTAATAAAATAAAGTTCAGCTGGCGGGCGGTTTCTTCTTACGCCGGCATGCCCTCAAGCCATGCCGCTTTCGTTGTCTCGCTGGCCGCGATCGTCGGCCTGACACAAGGTTTTTCTTCCCCCGTCTTCGCCATCTGTTTTATTTTCGGCCTCTTAATTATCCGCGACGCCTTAGGCGTCAGGCGCTACCTAGGCCAGCACGGCGAAATCATAAATATTTTAGTAAAGGATCTAAAAGAAGACAGGATGCTGGACGAGGCCTACCCCAGGCTGATAGAAAAAATCGGCCACACGCCGGCGCAAATTTTAGCCGGCTCGGCCATTGGCCTCTTAATCAGTTTGCTAAGCTATTATTTTTATTAAACATTTTTCCGATTAAACAAACACCCCCGCCATAATTTAGCGGGGGTGTTTTAAATTTATTTATTTCTTGGTTTGGGGCGGCGATTTAGGATCTAAAGGATTAAAATTCATTTCAACTTCCTGGCCGTCAGGCACGCCGTCGTTATCAGTATCCTGCTTTTTAGGGTCAGTGCTTAACTGCGTTTCCTTTTCGTCAGCTAAACCGTCGGCGTCAGAATCAGGCGGCAAGCCGCTCCTGCCAACTTTAAAAATAAGCACATTGCCCTTTTCGTCGCGCCTGACCGCCTCCACTTTCAGATTTTCATCAAGCCCCAGTTTTCCTTTTTCCTCGTTAGTCAAAATATCCGGCGCGATAACCTCCGACTGGTTTCCGGTCGTTGTAATTTCAGTACCAGCGCCCGGCAACATAGTTCTGATCCAGGAAAAATTTAAGACTAAAACAATAATAACGCCTATTAACAGTAAGATTATTATCAGCCATTTTAATTTCATACCAAGGATAATTAATAATAAGTATCCACGGCAACTACCGAGGCGGCGCCGATGGAAGGTGTGAAGCTAAAAACATTCCAGTTGTCTTCGCTTCTGTTCTGGGCCGTAAATTCGCGAATTAGAGCGCCGTATTGATCAAACAGCTGGACTTTAGCCGTAGTATTAAAATCTTGTTTTCTATAACTATTAACATAATAATTATACACGGCGCCGGCTTCGGTCGACCTGATTGTCACGGTCTCCTGACCGGCCCAGGGAGGAAGCGCCGAAGTATCATCGTGATCTAAGATAGAACCGCCGGCATTCGGCGTTACAAAATAAACGTGATAGGCAGTACCGCCGTTATTGAATGTTATATGAGCGTCTAAATCATGAATATTCTCCCAACGCAAAACAATCGCGGCCAAACCGTTAAAAGTATCTGGCAAAAGATAAAACTGTTCATCTTTGTCTCTATCAAAAACATAGCTGCCCAAACCGCCCTGCTTATAGCCGGCCTTATTCACAATGATATTGTAAGTGCCTTTCGGTAAATTATTTATAGTAAACCTTCCAACGCTGTCGGTCGTGGCTGTTTTCACTTCAGCGCCGGCCGGAGTCAACACCTTAACTGAAGCGCCGTTAACGTCCAAACTAGTTAAAGTTTCTTTAA
>Ga0172379_10006572_pt1 | contig 15475 bp, 3 predicted proteins | sample GrowelOW334metaG_FD_119756 | JGI IMG/M metagenome (GOLD analysis project Ga0172379, IMG submission 119756) | Groundwater microbial communities from an aquifer near a municipal landfill in Southern Ontario, Canada - Groundwater well OW334 metaG | ecosystem: Environmental > Aquatic > Deep...
AACACCGATGGACAGCGCATCCGCCGTCGCGTCGACCTTGTCCATCGAACGTGAAGTCAGCGACACGCCGCCGCTGCCGCCGTTCAGGTTGGCAGCGGAACCGACATAGGTGTTCAGCGATGCGTTACCGTGGGCGGTAGGCACTGCGCCCTGGCCGCTGACGATGCCGCCGCCGGAAGCCTTGGCTATCGCGTGAGCGCCTTTGTTGGGGATATCCTGATTGTTCGAGGACAACAGGTTGATGCCGCCGCCCGCAGTGACGTTACCGCCGCTGATATGCGTGTCCAGGGTCGGGTTGGCATTGGCATTGGCGGTCATCACTCCAATGCCGAAACCGAGGCCGACCGTAAATCCGTTTGCCGTCGCGGTAGCGTCGGTCTCGGCGATGGCGCTCAGGTTGACCGCACCGCTGACATTCACCGTGCCGCTGCCCATCGTCGCCTGGATAGCGGGCGTGACGTTGGTGATGGCGACGCCGCCGCTGCCCCCGCCACCCAGTCCGGCAGTCGCAGCATCGGCGGTCGCATGGCCGGTATCCACAGCCTGCGCCAGTACCGTCAGGCTGCCTGCATTCGTCACCGATCCGTTCATCGCGGCGGCGGTGTCGCCATCGGCGGTGGCCGTGGCGATGCTGGCGCCGAAAGCCGCGCCGAGTCCGAGTGAAAGTGCCAAAGCGTCCGCCTGGGCATCGTGTGTAGCGTAGGATCTCACCCCGATAGAACCGCCTGCGCTGAGTTGCGCACCGCCGCCGACCGTGGCAGTCGCATTGGCAGAGTCGGTCGCGCTGGCATCGGTTCCGCTGCCGGACAGCGCCAGGCTCACCGATGGCGCGTCGGCGCGCGCCTTCACTTTGCGGCCGGTCGGGTTGCTGCCGTTATGGTTGAGACGGGTTTCGACATTGATGTTGCCGCCCGCGGTCACCGAGGTGAACGCGCCTATCCCTGCCGCCACGTCGGAAGTCAGGTTGGCGTGCGCGATGCTGGCGCCGGTCGCGCCCAGTCCGCCGGTCGCGGTGAACACTTCGGCATTGAGGCTGTATTCGCCGTCCGCTTTCACGTTCACCGTACCCGTGGAAGTGATGTCGGCGCTGGTGCCGATGTCGGCACTGACATCCGAGCCCACGTCGATGAAAGCGAAATTCGCGCTGACCGCGACGGCACCCGCGCCTATCGCCACCGTCTTGCCATGCGCGTCTATGGTTTCATTGGCGGTCACGTTTATGTTGCCGACCGTGTCCCCGACCCCCTGGCCGATCTGGGCATTGTTGCCGATCAGCGCGCTGGTGTGGCCATTCACGGTGAGACGCGTGAACGATGCGCCGGTCACGAATGCGCCGGCAACCAGCTGGCCGGTCTCGATCGAGAGCGCACGATTCGATGTGGCCGACACGGTGATGCTGGCTGCATCGTGGATCTGCGCGCCGTTGGCGATCGACGCCGAGGTCGTGCTGCTGTCATTGACGACCACGACCGCAGCACCCAGGCCGACGAGGCCCAGGCCGCCGGCCACGTCCTTCACGTTGATGTCTTCGTCCAGCGCGGCGTTGACCGTCAAGGCGCCGCCGGCGCTCAAAATTCCGCCGCCTGAAGCCGACACGTGCTCATTGATGCTCACCACGCTGATGCCCGCGCCCGCGCCCACCACCCCGCCCGCAGCACCGCCGGCGAACAGGTCGAGCTCAAGGTCTTCGACCGCATTGACCCTGATCGCATCGCCTGCATCGACCTGCGCACCGTTGGCGATCGACGCGGCCGTGCCGCTGGTGACCGGCACCGCTGCGGCCAGCGAGGCCGCGACATCGGCCGCCGACGGCCTGCTGCCGCTCAGCGACGTCGCGCCCGACTTGGTGATATCGGCGAGACGTTCGCCGCTGCTTTGATTGCCATCGTTGCGCTGCTGGGTGGTCACCGAATCGTCGAACGAGGACATATTGCCGCTCACCATGCCGGAAGCGTTCTCGCCCTGCGTGGCGGCATCGTGGTCGGCAGTGTCGGTGCCGCCGCCTTCCTTGTTGCGCTCGAGCGCATTCGAGGTCTGGTTGGTAGAACCGTCGCTGTTGCTGTCCGAATAGCTGTTGCTCAAAGGCGTCCCGACGGACCAGACCGAGACCGCGCCGGCCACGCCGACAAAGCCGCCTGCGCCGCTCAGAACATAACCGTCGATCTCCCTGATCGCGAGTGCGTTCACCTCGACATCATTCTGCGCCGTGACGTTCGCACCGAGCCTGATCTGCGCATTGACATCGTTCTTCAGCACGCCGACATCGACCGCTCCGCCGACGCCGACGAAACCGCCGGCGATCGCACCGGCGAAGGTGGTGATGCGCGCTTCGTTGGCGGCTCCCACATACACGCCCTGGCCGGGATCGGCCCCCGCATTCGCACCGGTCTGGTTGATGTCGGCATCGCCTATCCATGCCTGTGTATCGGAATCGATGACGCTCACCGATACCGCGCCGGACACACCGACGAAACCGGCGCCGGCGGCCACACTGATGTGGAGGATATCCTCGCTGGATTCCGCCTGCACGATGAGACCGTGGCGGTTGCCGGTATCAAAGCCATTGGCGGCATCGCCGCCGGTAAGGGTGCCGGTGTATACGCCGGACGTGCCTGCGCCCGCACCCCTGGCGTCGATGGCCGCGCCGTCGGCCACGAAGGCCTGGGTGTCCTTGTTGATCACCATCACGCCCACCGAGGCGCCGACGCCGACAAAGCCGGCCCCGAGTGCACCTGTGATCACCGTGATACCGGTATCATCGGACGAACGCACCACCGCATCGCCGCCGGCGGAGACTGTCCCGCCGATCGAGCCATAGGTGTGGTTGCTGATGCTGAGCACGCTCACGCCGCCGCCGACGCCGACGGTGCCGGCAGCGATGCCCATGCCGACCATCAGGATGTCTTCGCTGGCATGCGCGTCGACGCGCACATCGTCGCGGGCATTGACGATGGCGCCGGCGCCGACCGATGCCGTCGTGTCGTTCGAAATCACGGTCACATCCACACCCGGCGCAACGCCCACCGCGCCGAAACCGGCGCCTGCCGCCAAGGCGACATGATGGAAATCATTGCCGGCGGCGATGCTCACCGTCTGCGATGAATTGGCGCCGGTCTGGTCGCCGTTGACCGACGCGTTGTCTGCTATGTATGCCCTGGTATCAACGTTGATCACGTTGACGGCTGCCGCCACCGCGACACCCACCGTGCCCCCGCCGATCGCGGCGGAATAGGTTTCGATGTCATCGCGATTCGTCGCGGCCACCGCGACGCCGCGCACCGTGGTCTGTCCCGGTGTCAGCACACGCTGCCCGCTCACGGCCGGATTGGCGTCGGCGCTGCCGTCGTCATTGGTATCCACGCTGTTCACATCCGGCGCGCCCACTTCGCCGGCGGCCTGCAGACTGCCCGCGCTCTGGCCTTTCGCGGTGGTCGCCTCGAGGCCGCTGGAACCGACTGCAGCGGGCAGCAAGGCAACCCCGAAAGTACCGTTGGCCGCGTTCAAGCCTGCGGTCTGGCCGTCGCCGGTGACCGATGCGCCTTCACCGATGAACGCCTCGATATGCTTGGTAACGACGCTCACGGTAGCCGCGGCGCCCACACCGGCGCTTCCGCCGACTGCAACGGTGGCGACGAACTTGTCCATCTCGGTACGGTCGTCCGCCGCGATGCGCACGGTGCCGAGCGCATGCACGTCGCCCGCGCCCGCGCTGGCCGGACCGCCGATATCATCGCCGACGTATGCGCGGGTGGTGATGTCGAGTACATGCACGCTGGCATTGAGCCCGACGCCGGCGGTGCCGGCGACGGAGATGCCGGCCGCGACCGAGGTGATGTCCTCGTTCGATGTCGCCGAGACATCGATGTCGCCGTCGGCGTGGGAAGTGACACCGGAATCGATGCAGGCGGAGGTGTCCTTGATCAGGGACAGGACATCGGCGCCGACCCCGACGCCGACCGAGCCGGCGGCCGCGATCGAACCTGCGATGGAAATGATGGTGGTATCGTCGGAAGCTGTGACCGACACGCCGGGAACGCCCGCTGCTATGCCGTTCTGCGCATTGACCGTCGCACCGCGGCCTACCGAGGCGTGCGTGTTCTCGTTCAATACATTGATCGTCGGGGATACGACGATGGCGATCGAACCCGCTGCGCCGCCTGCGGCAGTGATCGAAATGATCTCTTCGGTCGATGTCGCTGCGACATCCACGCCGGCGACACCGGCCGAGTTCACCGCGTTGCGGTCACCGATGCGCGCTTCCACCGTGTCGTCGTGCACCAGCGTGGTGTTGGAGACGCCGACACCGGCGCTGCTTCCGCCGCCGATCGCACCGGCGATGATCAGCGCGTGCAAGTCCCCGTTGGCGCTGACCGAGATGTTCCCGCCGGCAGTCAACGTCCCTCCCGGACCGCTGGAAGTATCTTCAGTATAGGCTCGAGTTTCGGTGCTCAACACCTGCACCGCGATCGATGCCGCCACGCCCGTGCCGCTCGTGCTCAGACCGAAGGACCCGGCGATCGAGGTGATATCGTCGTCCGAATCCGCATCGATATTGATATCGCCGCCGGTCGCGGTCACATCTGCGCCCGACCCGACCCAGGCCGTGGTATGCCGGACTATCACACCCACATCCAGGCCGACGCCGACACCGGCATTGCCGCTGCTGGCCGCGAGGCCGCCGGCGGCACTGAACACATGCAGCGCATCCGTGGCTGAAACATTGACGTCCTGACCCGCAACAATGGTCGCGTTGTCATCGATGTAAGCGTGGGTGTCGACGAGGAAGACGTTCACGCTGGAAGAGCCGCCGACCGCGGTGCCGCCGCCGCTGGCCGCCACACCGGCAGCGAAGCTGGTTATCGCAACAGCGCCGATGACCGGCAGGGCCTCGGTCTGCTTGGGCAGCAGGGTGGCGTTCGCGGTGACGCTGACCGAGCCGCTGGCTGTTGCCGTGGTGTCGTGCCCGATACCGGCAGTGGTATCAAGACCGTTGACGATGTTGAGCGCCACCGCGATACCGACGCCGGTGCCGTCCGTGCTCAGGGAAGCGCCGCCCGCGATGTTCTGGATCTCGTTGAGGCTTTCCGCCGCAACCACGATATCGCCGCCGGTGGCGTGCAGCATCGCGTTGTTGCCGACCGTGGCGCTGGTTTCCTCGTCCACATAATTGATCGAGACCGATCCGCCGATCGCCGTGCCCGAGGCGACCCCTCCGGAAAGCGCGCGCGACTGGAAGGTGTTGGTCTCGCCCGGGTTCATCACCGCCTCGACCGCTATGCCCTGCGCCGTCAATTGCGCGCCGTCACCCACATGCGCCGTGTTGCTCACCAGCGCGATGTTCACGCCGACCGCAGCCGCGACACCGGTATCGGCACTGGTGTTGGTCGAGGTCGACAGGCCCTGGACGATGGCATCGACGGAACTGCTCGCCTTGACTTCGAGATCGCCCGCCGCGACTATCGTGACGTTGTCGGCAATGGTCGCGACGTTGTCGGAATTCACATAGTTGACAGCGACCGAGGCGGACACACTGGTTCCGCCAGAGGATGCGCTATTGCTCGACTGGCTGCTCGAATTCGAATTCCCGGTGTCCATGCTGCTGCTTTGGGCATCACTCGGAGGCGTGTTGGTTGTCCCGGCACGGGTAGTTGCACTGGATGACTGCGCGTTGGTTTCCTGCTCGGAATCGCGCGAATCGGTCGTGCCGTCTTCCTCCTTCTGGTCCGCGCCTTTCGCGCTCGCCTTGGCTTCGGCACGACTGGACACAGCCGAGGTGGAATCCACCCGCACATCTTGCGCGCCGCTGAAGTTGCGTCCTATCTCCGCCCGGGTATCGTCGATGACGATGTTCAAGGCCACCGAAGCACCGACTGCCACACTGTCGCCAGCAGCCTCGCCGCTGGCCGTCGTGATGACGGAATCGGCGTGCGTGGCCAGCACGTTCAAGTCGCCTGCAAGCGCGATCGTGCCGCCCGCCCCGCTGCCGATGTGGGCCAGGGTCCTGTTTTCCACCACGGCGATCCCGATCGCCGCACCGACGCTGGTGCCGCCGCCGCTGGCGCCGTTTTCGGCGTTGGTCACCGTGGCATTGGTCGAGTCCGCGCTGACGATGAAGTGCCCGGTGTTGCCCGATACCTGTTCGCCGTCCTCGATCTCGGCGGTGGTGTCGTTGAGCGAGATGTTCAACCCGAACGAAGCGCCCACACCGACACTGTCACCGCCTGCGCCGCCGGATGTTCCCGACGGTGCCGCAGTGACAAAACTTTCGGTCACGCTGACGGCCCCGATATCGACATTCCCGCCGGTCAGGGCGAGCTGGGTCGCGGTGAGGTTGGGCGAACCATTGACCGGATCGGCGTCGTAGCCGATGATCGCGCGGGTATGGGTATTGGCAACATTGATCGCCACCGAACCCGCCACGCCGATATCGCCGCCACCCGCACCGGAAGTCGCTTCCGCACGGAAGCTGTCGGTCCCGTCCACAAGTTTCTGGCTGGTATTGCCGTCGCTGGTCAGCGCGATGGCCTTGCCTGCCAGCGCATCTTCCCGCGTCGCTGCCAGCTCGGCCTTGTTGCCTTCGACCATGATGACGTAACAGGCCTGCCCGTTGACCAGCCCGCCCATGTCCGCACCGCCGCCGTTGTCATAGCTGACTGCGCTGCCGGTCTTGAGGTTGCTGCCGTCACCGAGATCGATCAGGCGGTGATTGCTCGCCGGATCGAATGTCACGTCATCGCCGAAATCGAGCAGGCCGCGTTTGAGCATGTGGCCGGTGCCGGTGCCGGCGGAGGTGAGATCCTTGAGTCCGGTGCTGCCTCCCGCCTTGGCATGCGCGTCGGTGTCATAGAGTTTGATCTTGCCGCCGTCCTCGACGCGAACCGCATATTCGGTGTTGTCGGTCAGTCCGCCGATCACGGTGTTTCCGCTGGCGCCTTTTTTATAGGTGAGCTTGTCGCCGGTCTTGAGCCCGCTGCCCATGCCGACGAAGATCGTATCGCTGGCGGTATCGACCACCGGGATCGAAGCCGGCGTGATGCTGACATCGCGATGGGCCATCACGGCCTCGATCGTGACGCCGCCCGCACTCACCACTGCACCGGCGCCGATGAAGGCCTCGTTGGTGACATTCGCGACATTGACCGCCACGCCGACACCGACACCGGTGCCGCCGCTGCTGGTCACCGCGCTGCCGTCCGCAGTCGCTGCCGCTTCGGTAAGATTTTCAGCGTGCAGTATCAGCGCACCCGCGGTCACATGACGGAATTCCGGAACTGCCGCCTGCGATGTGGAACTGGCCACCGTCACGCTGATCGCGCCGGCGACACTCACCGATCCGCTGGACGTGTCCGTGGATGCCTGGTCGGTGCTGCCGGTGCTGCCGGAATCCGCACCCGCCGAATCGGCGCGCTGATCGGCGAAATCACGCTGCCCGCCGACCTGCTGGTCGGTGCCGTCAGATGGCGTGCCGCTGTCTTCCCCTTCGCCGCCCGCGACGCTGGCCCTGGCATTGGACGAGTTCACCGACACGGTGTGCGCACGGAATGCGACATCACCGCCGGCGCTGATGTCGCGCGCAGTGGTCGCCACCGCGCTGTCGGTGGAAATGGTCAACGCGAGCGAAATGCCGACTCCGGTATCGCCGGACTCAGTATCGCCCTCCGCATTGGTGGTGACCGAGCCATCATGGCTGGCGGTCAACGACAGATCGCCGGTCAACCCAAGCGCGCTGCCCGATGAGCCCAGTTTGGCATTGGTGTCGTTGTTGGACACCGAGATCACGATCACCGGCGTGATGGCAGTCTCGCCCGCAGACCCGCCGATACCGCTGCTGTCCATCTTGTTCTTCGAGGATGCCGACAGCGTGATGTCGCCCGCCCCGGTGACGCTCGCCCCGTTGCCGATCACCGCGTTGGTGTCGGTCGTGCCGATATTGAGCGCGATCGATGCGCCCACGCCTATGCTGCCGCCGCCTTCCTGCTTGCCGGTCGCCTTGGCGTCGTTCCCGACGAAATTCTCCGCAGTCAGCGCAACCGATCCGCCGCCGGTGATGTTCACCGTGGCGTTATCGGCGATGCCGGCTTGCGCATCGCTCAAGCCGATGTTGATCGCCAGCGCACCGGCCACACCGGTATCCGCGCCGCTGGAACCCGAAGTCGCCTCGGCCTTGAAGCCGTGGACCCGATCGCCCGCCACATCGGGAACCAGGGCCTGGACGATCACGCCATCGGCCGTGATGTCGCTGTCGCCTATGGTCGCCTCATTGTTGACGATGGCCACATTGACCGCCACCGCAATGCCCACGCCGGTTCCGGTCGGCCCGCCGCCTGCTTCGAAACCATGCGCTGTGCCGGTTCCGTTCGAGGTGATATCCACCCGCCCGTCGGTGCCGCTGCCTTCCGCATGCGCCTTGGTATCGAACAGCGTGACCTTGTTGCCATCGACGCGAACGTAATACGAATCGCCGTCGGTCAGGCCGCCGATCGCGGTGCCGCCCGCGTCCTTGCGGTAGATGACCTTGTCGCCGCTGCTGAAGCCGTGGCCGGCTCCCAGGTCTATGGTTTCTGCGCTGGTATCGACAATGCTGCTCGCGGTCGGATCGAACGCGACGGTCCTCGCCATGACCGTGCTGGCATCAGCGACCGCTTCCGAATCGGTGTTGTTCTCCGACTTTACGGTCAGTGTCCCATCCGGCGTGGAACTGCCTGCAATGATCGTGAGCCCGTCCAGAACCGATGCGTTCGCAGTCGAATTCACCACGGTGATGCCCACCGCGCCGGCGACCTGGACTTTTGAACTTTCGCCGCTGCCGGCACCGGAGGCGGATGCGCTGTCGGTCGAACCGGTCGTGCCGGAATCCGCACCTTCGGATGTGGCGCGGTTGCTGGCAAAATCACGCTGGCCTGTCACCTGGTTGTCCACCCCGCCCTGTTCGGCTTCCGGTGAACCCTGGGCCGGCGCAGCAGATTCATCACCGCCAGCCACGCTCGCCTTGGCGCGGGATTTGTTCGTGGAGACGGTACGCGCGCTGAACGCGATGGCGCCGCCCGCAGCCAGGTCGCGTGCCGTGTTCGCGGCAACGCTGTCGGTGGAGACCGTCAAGCCCAGCGAGATGCCGACACCGGTATCACCCGATTCGGTATCGCCTTCGGCCGTGGAGGAAACCGAGCCTTCATGGCTGGCTGTCAACGACAGGTCGCCGGCGAGAGTCGTGGCGCCGCCCAGTGTACCCAGCCTGGCGTTGGTGTCGTTGTTTGAAACCGAGATGGCGATCACCGGTGTGACCGCAGTCGCGCCGGCGGCACCGCCTTCGGCAGTGGTGTCCATCTTGTTCTTCGAGGATGCCGACAGCGAGATATCGCCCGCATCGGTGACGTTCGCACCATCGCCGACCAGCGCATTGGTGTCCGTCGTGCCTATGTTCAGCGCAAACGAAGCGCCCACACCCGTGCTGCTTCCGCCGTCCTGCTTGGCCGTGGCCTTGACGTTATTTTCGACAAAATTCTCGGCGGCCAGATTCACGTTCCCGCCGCCGGTGATGATCACCGAAGCATTGTCGGAAATGGTGGCCGAGGCATAGCTCAGATTGACGCCGATCGCCAGCGCGCCCGCAACACCGGTTTCGCCGCCGCTCGCGCCGGCTACCGCTACCGTGGTCACCCGGCTGATTTTGGTCTGATCCACGAGTTGATGGCCGCTGCCGCTGCCCCCGCTGCTGAGATTGATGATGTTCGTGCCGGCGATCGCATGATCCCTGGTATCGGACAGTTTGATCTTGCCGTCGCCCTGCACGGCCACGTAATAAGTAGAGCCGTCAGTCAAGCCGCCTATGGCGGTGTTGCCCGCATCGCCTTTGTTGTAAACCACGGCATCACCGGTTTGCAGGCCGTGCGCCCCGGCAACGACATCTATCGTGTCTGCGCTATCATCCACCGCCGAACCGGAATCGAACTGCAGCTCACGCTCCGACATCAGCGCTTTCACGTTGAGCGCATTGGCAGTCACATCGGCCGTGCCACCCACATAAGCGTCGTTGTGCAGCACATCGACGCCGATGGCGACGGCTATCCCCACGTTGTCGCCGCTGCTTACGGTAGAACTGCCGTCTGCCCTGGTTTGTGCACTGGTGACCGAACTGGACACCACATCCATCACGCCGCTGGCAGTGATCGCGCCGCTGGAATTGATGAACGCGCGCGTAGTGCTGTTCACGTTACCCACGGCCACCGCGCCGGCAAGGGTCACGTCGCCGCCGCTGGTCGAGGCGTCATTGTTTGCCAGCGCATCTTGTGAACGGGTGCTGGTGGCCGAACCATCGCTGTCGTGCGCACCGCCCGGAGTGGACTTTGCCAGTGCCAGCAAAGTGTTTTGCGAGTCTGCCGTCAGGTTGATCGACGATGCCGTGACGGTGGCACTGTCAGCGATCGACGCTTCCGTTGTGTTTGCGTGGGCTACGCCTATGACCGCCACGCCCAGCGTCGCGCCCGCACCGCCGGCAGAGCCGTCCGCGATAGCCGCCGCGACCGTGGAATTCGTCGCTGACATCGTCAGCGCCCCGCCCACATTCACCTGGGCATTCCCGGAGACGCGGGTCCTGGCATCGCTGGTGATCAGCACACTGGCGATCGCCGCGTCGGTGTCGGCATCACTGCCCGAGGTCAGGGACGCCATCGAGGCGATCCCGGAAGCCCGCGAAGTCGCAGCCAGTTCAAGGTCGCCCCCTGCGGCGATCTGGCTGCCGTTTCCGATATTGATTTCCGCCAGCGAATTGGCGTAGATGAACGCGAGCTGCAAACTGCCCAGACCCAGGCTGCCGTTGTCCACATGGACATCCGAACTTGCGCTCAGCCTGATGTCATGCGAACCGTTGCTGGCCAGCGATCCGAATATGCCTATGGTCGCGCTGGAGTCCGCGTAGAACTCGTCAAGCCCAAGACCGGATGGCGGCAACCCGGTGGAAGACGCGGCGACCGAAATGGTGATGTCATCCGCGGCAAGACTGGCCCCGGATTCAAGCGTGATGTCGCAACTGCTGTTGACAGACAGCCCGTACCCCAGCACTCCGTTTCCCTGCAGGATCAAATGATCGTCGGAGATAAGTGGCGTTTCGTTCCCGCCGGCAAAATTGATATTCAGTTTTCCGCCGTTACCCGACACAAAGGTATCCAGGACGGAGAAGGTAGACATATCTATGCACATCGTGTCGCCGAACACGTCCGCGGTTAATCCGCGAGTGATGTTGACGTCGACATCGCCGGCATTGCTCAACTGCACCGACCCGACTTCATTGGAAGGATTGGATGTCTGGTATAGCTTGAGGAACAGGTTCCCGCCAAGATCTTCAGCCTTGAGGGTAAGGTCGGTTACGGCTGTATTGGCAAGGTCGGGGTAGGCAATATCTGCGGATAACAGCAACCGGGGTTCAAGCGCCTCGAGTATGAAACCCTGGCGGCGCAACGGGAGCGGCAAACACGTCACCGCGGATTCTTGCGCTGATGTGCCTTTCCAGCCGGAACTCACCCCACGCAGCAACCTGCTCAACAAGGATGACGGTGCAAAAGACTTACGGTTGGAACTGGTAGCCGCTCTCATGGAAAGCCCCCTTAACTTGATTAATTCAGATTCACAGCAACTGTTCGATGCATGCTTTTCGCATCTCTCCCAGCACCTGCAACCAAAACTTTCGGCAGTGTCGTGAAGCTATCACAGCGACTCAATAACCCAAATAGTACAATTGCACTACCCAGGGAGGTTGCAAGCCAATGTTATTACTAGCCTTTTATGAAATATTCACGTTTAAGAGTTTGCAGTAATTACCTGTCAACTCACAATATTTTCGTTGCGGCTGCGCACTGGAAAACGGCAGGCGGCGTTACCTCCGGTTGATTCCCACTTTGGCATGGAGGACAAATCTGATATTGTTTGCCTCGGGGGATGTGCTTGTATTTCGACCCGCCTTATTTCGGCTGCACCTTGCGAAAGGATTTTCAATTTAGGCTTATGGTCCGGTAACCGGCATATAACAAAATGAAAATATGCGATCACAACAATAAGAATCTAAGCGAAATATTGATTGCTTTGCACCATGGTGCGAATGTAGTGAGTCCCGAAAAATTCCGGGGGTATGCGCTGGACCTGGTTCAGACCTTGATTCCGTTCGACTTTGCGGTTTGGGGAAAGTACAGCCATAACAGCAGCGAACTGGTGGCCAGTGAAGTTTACCTGCATGGCCAACAAGCTGAGATCCTGCAAGGCCCGGAGGCGATCCGCCAACTCGATATCTGGCTCACCGCAGAGCGGTTTATCCAACCCTGGATCACGGTCAATTTCAACTATTCTCAGCCACCCCGTGCGCTTACTACGGAACTCCGCCGGCATTTCGACGCTTTTGGCTTGATGCATTGCCTTTGCACAACAGGATATGACCCGCTGTCGCAATCACCCCACCATATCTTTCTTAGCCGCAATCACATCAATCGCCATTATTCCGAAGAAGAAAGACTGCTCAAACAATTTCTGATGCCGCATCTTGGCTCAGCCTGCGATCACAATTACCGTCTCATCCCCCAAACCTCAACCAACAATCCGCTCGAGGCAGAACGGCGACAAGCGAATGCCTTGATGAATCAACAGGGTGTTTTGTTCGCTTCCGAACCGCGATTTATAAATTTACTGCAATCGGAATTCCCCGGCTGGAACGGCCCCCTTCTGCCCGAACCATTGCTGAAGACATTCATCGAGGAGAGCAATGACCGCCATGTCGGTTCCACCATCACGCTGACCGCCAACCGAAGGAGCAGCATGTGGCTGCTGTGGGCCAGGCCCAAACAGCCGATCGACGACTTCAGCTCGCGAACCATGAAACTCGCCGCATATTTCGCTGAAGGCCGCAATCACAAGGAAATCGGCCAGATGATGAATATCTCACCGGCCACCGTGCGCAACCACATCAGCATCATTTACAAGAAATTGCAGGTCAGCAACAAATCCCAATTGGCCCAGATGCTCTCTAAAATCAGACCGCCCAGGATGCGCGGATAATCCAGAACGCTCACAGCAGAGTATTTCCCCCGCTACATCCTCCCGCGCCCGACCAGTTTTCAAATCCCAACGCAAGGCCTGATAACGGTCAGGTCTCCGGTCGATTTATCACTGAAAGGGATTTGAAAAGAAAAGGAGCCAGGTTATCAGCCTGGCTCCTTATCTGATGCTGCGCCCGAAGCGATCAATCCGGCACCGGGAAGACTTGTTTTTTACCTTGACCTTCCGCTTTCAGGCAGCCAGCGAATGTGACGCGCGGCCTCCGAGACATTCGAGAAGTCAGCCTCCTGACCTCGCCCTATCCGCAGCCATCGAACGCTCCAAAGCCCTCGTCGCTGCCTCCTCCCATGCTTCCAGTGCTGCCACCTCAGCCGCCTTTACTGCCTTCGCAGCCACCTCCGCTGCCTTTATCAATAGCTCCGCCGCCACCCCCGCCGCTTCCAGTTTCACTGCCTCCCGTGCCAGTTCTACCGCTCGAATCGCAGCCAGCCTCACTGTCTCCGCAAGCTTTAACGCTTGTTCCGCTTCTACCAGTGCTCTCTGTGGCATTTCCGTGTCTCCTGACTCCTTCAGATATTGCAGGCATCCAAAGCGATTTTTCCAGCATACTCCAGAAACAGTCAGTCCCCTAAGTATATTTATGCAAGCGGCTTCTGGAACATATATGCCATTCGCCAGTGTCCGCTTATAGGCGAACCAACATGAGCAAACCGATATGGCAGGGAAAGAAAAAAGGGCCAGGCATTTCTGCCTGACCCTTCGATTGTTTGGTGCGCCCGGAGCGATTCGAACGCCCGACCCCTTGGTTCGTAGCCAAGTACTCTATCCATCTGAGCTACGGGCGCGCACTTACATATTTACCTTGGCGGAGAAGGAGGGATTCGAACCCTCGATCCAGGTTTTGCCCGGATGCGCCCTTAGCAGGGGCGTGCCTTCGACCACTCGGCCACCTCTCCGAAGGCCGCGCATAGTAATGTAAGCGACCCGAAAGGTCAAACGATTATGTGCGTTTAAGCGTCTTCCTGGTCGAGACCGAAGGCTTTGTGCAGCACGCGCACGGCCAGCTCGAGATATTTCTCGTCGATGACCACGGAAATCTTGATCTCCGAAGTGGAGATCATCTGGATATTGATGCCCTCTTCCGCCAGGGTGCGGAACATCTTGCTGGCGATACCCACATGCGAACGCATCCCGACACCGACCACGGAGACCTTGGCCGCCTTGTTATCTCCGATGACTTCGCGTGCGCCAATATGCGGCTGCACCTTGCTCTTCAGGATGTCCATCGCCTTGGCGAATTCATTGCGGTGCACGGTGAAGGAGAAATCGGTGGTGCTGTCCACACCGACGTTCTGGATGATGATGTCCACGTCGATGTTGGCGTCAGAGATCGGCCCCAGGATCTGGTAGGCGATACCGGGCCTGTCGGGCACGCCCATCACGGTGATCTTGGCTTCGTCGCGGTTGAACGCGATCCCGGAAATTATGGCTTGTTCCATTTTGTCGTTGTCCTCAAAAGTAATCAGCGTGCCTTCGCCTTCTTCTTCAAAGCTGGACAGCACGCGCAGCTTGACCTTGTACTTGCCGGCGAATTCCACCGAACGGATTTGCAGCACTTTCGAACCCAGGCTGGCCATCTCCAGCATCTCCTCGAAGGTGATGGTCTTCAGGCGGCGCGCCTCGGGAACCAGTCGCGGGTCGGTGGTGTAAACGCCGTCCACATCGGTGTAGATCTGGCATTCATCGGCACGCAGCGCGGCGGCGATCGCCACTCCCGTGGTATCCGAACCGCCGCGTCCCAGCGTGGTGATGTTGCCGTGTTCGTCCACGCCCTGAAAACCTGCCACCACCACCACGCAGTCATTGGCCAGATCGATGCGGATATTCTGTTCGTCGATGCTGACGATGCGCGCCTTGGTGAAAGCGCTGTCGGTGAGTATCTTGACCTGCGCGCCGGTGTAGCTCCTGGCCTTCAGCCCCTGTTCCTTCAGCGCCATGGCGAGCAGGCCGATGGTGACTTGCTCGCCGGTGGAGATGATCACATCCAGCTCGCGCGGATCCGGATGTTTCTGGATCTCATGGGCAAGCCCTATCAGGCGGTTGGTCTCGCCGCTCATCGCCGATACCACCACCACCACCTGATGCCCGAGTGCCTTGAATTTAGCAACGCGACGCGCCACGTTCTTGATGCGTTCCGGATTGCCGACCGATGTTCCGCCGTACTTCTGAACTATGAGTGCCACGTTTTTTCCATGCCTGACTTGAAAAGTGGCGCGATTCTAGCTCAACTGGCCGAAAAAAACGAGGCGGGAACATGGCGTGATTTGCTAAACTCAAGCCACTTGAGCCTCCCATGCAGAAGTACCATGCCAGAAATCATCCCGCGCAACATTCCCGCCACAGCCGCTCAACACCTGCGCGACAGCGGATATTCGCC
>Ga0172379_10006573_pt1 | contig 15467 bp, 12 predicted proteins | sample GrowelOW334metaG_FD_119756 | JGI IMG/M metagenome (GOLD analysis project Ga0172379, IMG submission 119756) | Groundwater microbial communities from an aquifer near a municipal landfill in Southern Ontario, Canada - Groundwater well OW334 metaG | ecosystem: Environmental > Aquatic > Deep...
GAGTTCGTCCGTCGTTTGGAGGCGGCAATTCGGAGATTTTTTGGCCGAGTGAAGTACGTTGTCCAAACTGATCGATTACTTGATCAAAAAGACCGATTACTTGCGGATCGCTTTTTGGACCACGAGAATACTCTTCTCTGCGACGTACAGCTTCAACATATTCGCGTTCCTTGTTCTGCTCGATTGTAAGAGCAAGAGCCTCTCTAATCGCCTTTCGCACGTCCATCTGAGGTATATCCGGAGTACGCGCGGGGAGAGGATTGAATCCGCCAATTCGTCCTTCTTTGATCTGGTCAAGCGAGAGCGCACCATTGCACTGACGGAACAGAACGGCGTAATAAAACTTCAGGAAAACATCCCGGAAATCCCCCTTCTCAAATTTCTGCATTTCCTTCGGATGCGGCCCGGAATGATAAAGTCCAGCGATTAGTTCTGGCAGATCGGCAAGTTCTTCGTGAAGCAGCCCGAAAATCATCTTCTCCCTTATTTCACGCTTGTTTTCTCCTACATTCTCTCCACGCCAGTACGTGGCATCAGTGAGCATCCACTCCGAAGCAGTGGCAAGCATTCCATAACGACTATCCTTGATGGCCTGTTGCATGTTCAGCTTTGCCAAAAGCCACGAAGGACAACGCTTGATGAATCTGCGCTGCGCCTCCTGATTGACACCGTATACTGCCGTTTCCACTACAGCCTCCACAGCGATGACAACCGGCACGGCTCGCGCGGCAGAGGTGCCGAGGCGGATCGCATTCAGAATGTATGCCAACTCAACAGCATCTCCTCCCATTTGCACACCCTGCGCCATGGTTTGTCCGGCAAGAGCGCTTCTAATGTCCTCGAGGTTGACTGTTATCTTGAGATCACCATCCGCATAAGTAAATAATTTCTCCTGTCCAGCCGGATCCGCTTCGAAACCTGCACTCCGAAGCTCTGTGACCATCCGCGTCCTTTGTGTCTCAACGGACTTCTGGGTATCCCCCAATTCTAGGAAATCTTCCCATAATCTGTAAGTCTGCAGAGCCGCCATCCCACCCAATGCGATCCGGTCCGGCGTGATCTTGCTTGCAAGTCTTCCCGGCAAACGCCCGATCGCTTGTGCGGTCGCAATCGGCCTTGTCAAAGCTCGTAACACAGGCTTGCTGATCTTCCAAAGAACAATACCTCCAAATGTGGTTATTGCTCCTCCCGCCGCCCAGAGAATCGCCGGCCCAGCAACAGCCGCACCGAGAATCGATTCGGCAATAACCTTCCAACTCTCGGCTATTCTGTTTGCCTCCGCTTTCAGACCCAAGCGGATATCCACAACGTCCTCAAGTTCCTGCAGCATCGAACCGTACTGCTCTGCGAACGCTTCGTTGTCCTGTTTTAGTTGTCGAAGGGTTAGAACGTACGCCGTCGACCCGTTGATGGTTACATCCTTCCCGCCGACGTTCACAACCGTACCAGCTACATTCCTCGTAATCCTTTGATTCTGTAATTGAACCAACACATCCTGCTGGACTTCCTCTGCTACGAAGTTGCCAGCAGAAGGAAGCGACCGAAGTACCGTGACTGTTTCCTGGAATCGGGCTGCACTGCCACCATCCTTGAACCGGACAAGAGTATCTCGAATAAGCTGTAATTTCTGTTCACGTGTCATCGGCTTCCCGCCGGGGCCTACTCCGCTATCCAGAGACTCGGTGATACAGAGAGGAAGATTCTTATCAATCCAAGAATTGATTGCTTCTTTCTGCTTACTCTCCGGCATGAGGAATGTAATAGCATTCCTCATGAACCTCGACAGCCCATCGACGCCCTTAACAAGTTCCATCCTGCTCGCATCCTTCAGACTCATGAGTCCGTTGGGGTCGAATTCCATACCAGCGGTCTTCAGCATCTCTTCAAGCCGGCCGATATGAAAATCCTTTGCGCCATTAATGCTTTTGGCTGTTCGATCAAGGAACTCCTTATCCGTTGGAGTTGTGAATGGTCGCCCAGGATCCATCAATAGATCGTAATGTCCGGCAAACTGTTCCTGTATGGATGTCATTTCGGTCATCGCAACCTGATGCGCGACAAGCTGCTGGGTAACCGCGGAGATTTCCGATATGCATTGCCGTCGCTGGACCCCCAGCTGTGTCTGGGCTTCACGACGATCGGTTTCGGACCAATCTTGGTGGTTTTGCGCAATATATACCTGTATCGCCTGCAACTGCTCGTAACGCAGCTGCATTGTTTGCAAGTACAAACGTTGAGGAAGGAAATCTTTCGGGGCTCCGGGGATATTCTCCCCATCAGGATTCCCTTTCAGCACTGCTATCAAGCGATGTTCAAGACCTTCTGAAAAATCGTTCATTTTTTTATTCCATTCCTTTAGGCGCTGCTGCCTTTCCTTCGGTGTCGATGCCAAATATTGCTCCTGTAAGGTTCTATCTTCTTGGAAGTAACGCTGTGATTCCGGAAACATCGCACCTATGATCTCCTCACGTCGCTTGAGGAGATCATCCTTATGATCTTTTTGCTGGGGCATTTTTTCGGTCTCTGCGATTTCAAAGTCAATCTTTCGAACATTTGCATAACGTATCCTTTCATCCATCAAATTTCTGAGAGACTGTAGGTATACCACTGCTAACCGCCGTTGCTCAAGAATGAACTCGCGCTCCTTTAAGGGCAGATTCGGAATCATTTCGCGAGTACATCTATCGAACAAATCCAGATATGTTTTCACTTGATTGATGACCGCAGGTAGATATACAAAGTACGTTACCGCCTGATTGGTTACCGCAAGCTCATCAAATGCTTTTCTGTCAGTTGTGAGAAAATCCAACCTCCGACGAGGATCGTTCATGTCTTTAAGCTGTCTTAAATTCAAAAACTGCAATGCCTTTTGACGCAATTCCAATTCCTTGACCCGCATCAGTTCTGAGAGACTTTGAAACACGTTGACTTGCTTAAAATTCTCTTGAGCTTCACGAATTTCCATGATCCCCAGCTCCTCGGATAAGGGCTGCACCTCCCCCAAAGACCGGCTGAGTCCCTGTATTTGAACCGATAAAGCCCGATCAGAACCTAATAAATCGATCTTTTCCCGTTCCTCTCTTGGCTCTTGCGGTGATTGTTTTTGTTTTTCAGGTTCAGCCATATTTCAATATTTAAGTGGTGAATCAAAAATATCTTTCAGACTGGGTACCGGTGTCGGTTGAGGAGGGGGGACACCTCCAAGGATTCCTCCATCAACAGGTGGAGTTGTCGGCGCATAAGAAGGCATCGCCGGAGCAGGACCAACAATATTTCCGGCAGGGATTGCATCAAATGCGCCACCTGTCGGAGCCACCACTTTTTCCGCCACTGCCGCAGCCGGCTTTGCGACATCGGGAACCGGAATGACGTTCACAAGGTATTTCCAAGCCAGATATCCACCACCTGCAACAGCTGCAAGAATCAGAGCAGTTGTGATGAAGGGGTGTTTGCGCGGGAAGCTCTTAACAGCCTCCCAAGCACGTTTCCAAATGCCTTTCTTCTCCGGAGTATTCGCATCTTCGAGAAGGCCTCTCTTTGCCAGACGCATCTCGCCCTGAGCGTCAATCTGCTCCCGAAGAATATCGGGGTCGAAATCAGGATGCTCCTGACGAATTTGATCCTCATGCTTCATGAATTCCTCAAACAAACGATCCCTCCCTTTGACTGTCTGGAGTTCGGCGATAATGGTTTTCATGTCTTTCTCCAAATACTGAGAAGCTCGCTCGGGGGTGAACACAAAATCGCGAGGAACCTCCCTCCTGCCTCCCCTGCCGGCTGATTTTATTTGTTCCGTGCTGACCATTGTGTAGATGCGGAAAGAAGAGAGGTGAGAATAGACCGACGGATGAAAGTTAAGGCGGCAATCGCATTCATATCCGCTGGACCAGATGCCCTTTTGAGCAAATCGGCAATATTCACCGAGAGAATCTTCGGTCCCATGGCAAAGAAGAGCTCGAGCAAATCGGATTCACTGATGTCTGCCAGGCTCAACTGATCGACGAGAGGAATTATTTCTTCATGACTGCGAGTTTTTTTGACGCGCTCCTGCAGCGCAAGAAGTTTGGGGTCACGCAAGTTCATCAGCGAAATCCTCACCATAAATTTCTCTTTCGTATCTTCATAGACCTGATCTTCTTCTTCCACCTGCCACCCTTTTGAAAGAGTTTTCGGCAAAGCATCAAAAAGCTTCTGCTCTCCCGCTGTGAGATAGATTGCATCCATTAAGGTAATTGTACCAAAACAAGCCGAAAATTACAACATAATTGAGGGCACACGCTTCATCTTTCCATGGCTTTTTCAAGCGCTGCAATCCCCTTCCTCGCCCACGTAAACAGCTGCTTACTTTCCTGGCATGGATTTTTCGTCTTTTTTTAAAATACCTCCCACCGCTGCACCAGCAGCGGCACCACCAACCTTCTCGGCGCTACTTGCCGCCTTTTCCAACGATTTTATCGAGGGATCAAACGGCGCTTGGGGACCATCATAAGCCGGATCATAGGGACGCTTCGGTGCCGCCGGAGCCGCATCCTTGCCGATACCAAGTTTTTTCAGCTGTTCATTGAACACTGCCTTCACCTCTAGCGCTTTCTTCTTTACCCACTCTAGCTTTTCGGGCCCGCCCAACTTCTTCCAGGCCTCGGGTCCACCCATCTTCTCCCACAATTCAACTGTCCTGTTTGCCACTAGTGTCCTAAGCGCCAGCGGCACTCCGCCGATCGTCACCACCGGATTCCACCAGTAAAGTCCGCCGGCAATCGCGGCGATCCCCAGAAATGTAAGCAAGATCTTATGCTTTTTCAGCGTTTGCTTGATCTTCTCCCAGGTTGATTCCGGCACGCGTTCTGCCGTGTTTTTATTGAACTCCTGTTCAGCTTTCAGCTGGCGGTAATTCCTTAGAACATCTTCATGCGCCCGTTCGATATCCGAATTTTGCGGATTCATTTGCCGCATACGCTCAAGCAGGGTTTTCTTTCCTTCCTCCGTATCGAGATTGACTTTCTTCTTCAGACCGAAAAATTCGTAGAGGTCTTCGATCCGCTGGAAAAACCTGGGGCCTCCCTCGTAACGCTTTGCCGATTCCTGAGGAACATCAGACATAAAAATCATTTGATTGCGGCGGCGGCCGAGTTGGCCAGAAAAAGAGAATGGCGGATTTGCGTAAGCCCGACTATGGCAGCCAGATCATCGTCGCCGGCGACATTCGAAAGAAGGTAACCGATCATCCCGGAAAGGACTCTGGAACCGAGTACGAAGAAAAGTTTCCTGAGTTCCTGTGATGGAAGCGCAAGAACATCAATCGAAACAGCTATTCTCTCTATATCCTTACTGTCTTTGGCATCGCGGATTTTTTCCAGAATTTCCAGACAAGCCGGATGATCCAGTTCCGTAATCCGGTAACGCATCGCCAGGTCCTCCGGCTGCTCATAACACTCTTTATTTTCGGACTCGACGGTCCAGCCTTCCTTCAAACCAGGTGTCAAAACATCGAACGATTTTTTCTCCCCCGCAAGAAGTTTAAGCGGCTGCATCGAACGCCATCTTACACTCCGGGTTTTCCGGTGCAAGTTAAGCGGTTTTCAGGCTGCTTAAAGCATCTCTGAGAGCCAAATACCCGTCGCCGACCGATTTGATCATATTTTCCCGCCTAAGCGCCCCGCCATTGCCCGTAAGCTCCTGCAAAACATCCAGTTTGTCTCCGCTGTCGAGCGGACAAACAACCAGCGGCACACCAAGCGCTATAGCGGCAAGTGCGCCATGGTACCTTTCAGCGACGACCAGCAGGGCATCCGAGATCGCCCGAAGAAGCTGCTCGACACTTTTCACGGCAACGACCTCCGAGCGCCCGTGAGCGAGGGAAGTAATCCGTTCGACTATGAATTTTTCGTGGTCCGGTTGCATCAGTACGATCCGAACCGGATCTCCCTGGTGTTCCTGTATCACCCGGCAGGCTTCGATCAGAAAAGTTTCACCGGAATTTTGCCGGGGAATAAGTACAATGGTAGAACTCTCTGTTACATCAACCTTACTATTTGAAAAAACCACGTAAACTGGGTCAAAACTCTGTACAATATCTTTGTTCATACCCCATGATTTTACCCGCTCGAACGATGCACTGTCGCGCACACTCAGATGCACCGAATTTCGAACGGTCCATTTAGCCAGACGCAAACCTAATTTTGATCTAAAGGGACCGATCCCCTGGAAAGCAAGTAAGACCGGTTTCTTCATCAGCCTGGCGATGAACGCATGCCACCACCAAAGCACACAGGCATAGACCGACTCGATATCCGTGAAAAGAGTCCCGCCGCCGAAAACCACGCAATCAGCCTTCCTGAAAGCCGAAATTGTCCTCCACCAGGGCCGGAAAAGGGAGCGAAAACCGCAAGGCAGCCTATGGACTTCGCTTTCATTCCGCGGACTGGCACTCAGAACCGTCCACTCTACATCGGAGAAATTCTCCAAAAAAAATTCCCTGAGCGCTTCGTCGCCCAGATTACCCACGCCGTAGTTTCCAACAAGTACACAGCGCATGCGAAAACATACGATAGACGCTCCCCCGTCGTTTGTGCAAGGTGAGCCGACTGATTGCGTTTACTTCGATTCTTTCTTTTTCTCTTCGTTCTTTTTTGGTTCGTCTTTGCCGGCTTCTGCCGGTTGTGCCGGAGCTGCTGCATCGGCCACCGGTGTCTCGGCCACCGGTGCGGCTGCAATACCGAATTCCTCGGAACTGGTGAACCGTTCGCTGATCCTGGCACTCTTTCCGCTGCGTCCGCGGAGGAAATTGAGTTTGGCCCGGCGGACAGCCGCCACTTTCTTTACTTCTATTTTATCGATCATCGGTGAATGCAGAGGAAAAACCCGCTCGACGCCGACGCCGGAAGCTATGCGACGAACCGTAAAATTCGTATCGGTGGGACTGTGTCCGCGATGAACGCCGATAACCAACCCCTCAAAAACCTGTATGCGTTCCTTGTCCCCTTCCTGCACTTTCTGATGCACGCGAACCGTGAACCCCGGCCTGATTTCCGGTCGGTTTTTTATCATTTTCTCGGCCTGTTCTTTCAGGGCTATTCCGGTCATAAAGCGGGGAAAGGCTACAAGAAGAAATGGCGTCAGTAAAGGGAATCGGGGAACCCGGGAAGCATGGCTAAATTGTTAAATTGCTAAATTGTTAGCATGCAATAACGGGCGATCCGCTCGCTTGCCGGCCATAGCCTTGGCGAAGGCTGGCGAACAATTTAACCATTCAACATTTATCTCCTCGCCTCCTCAATCTCCTTCTGGATATTGTTTACAACCACGAGATGCCGCGGGTCATCCACTATCTCGAGAATAAACCGATCCCTAAGGCTCAGCCGGTACAAGAAATCCGCTTTGGGGAAAAGCGAATACTTGACGTTTCTCATTCCCGGATCCTGGACCAGCAGCAGCTCGATCACATCCTTCTTTAAGTCCCCTACCACCAGCAGATCGACTTTGCTGTGCGTACCGACAAAACTCCCGGCCAGCTCGAGAAACTGGATACCCGAGAGATTCTTCAGCGCAGCAACTGTGGCGCTCTCGCCGCCCTTAACTTCCTTCGCAAACATATTCTTCAATTCATTGAAGAAAATGAACTCCATATCGGTCTTGTAAAACTTTTTCCGGTTTTTGTTCCGGGCCCGAACCAGTCCGATGCGTCGCAGATTCTCCAGTTCACGACGAATGGAATTTATCTGTTCACCAAGCAAACGCGTCAGTTGGCGGATGAAATATTCCTCGTCGGGATGGAGCAGGAACACCGAAAGCAGTTTTACCCGCGTCTGGGAACTAAACAGTGCTTTAAGTGCGTCGTGAACCATAGGGATAGATCAGATTAGTAAGCCGCTTTCACCTGTTCACAAATGTTACTCATATGCCGGTTTTTAGATCAAGATTATTGAACAAGGCTATGTTCTAATTATTAGAACTCTTATTTACCTTATATATTAGCCATAAAACACTATATTATGATAGCAAAATATCCATTTATTGTACAAATAATTTATACAGATAAAAATTGGGTTCATGTCCTAGTCATATAAACGGGGAGCTTAATTACTGTTTATGAAACAAATTGAGTGCGTTCTGCCTGATTGCCGTAAACCATAAAAAATGATAGAATATCTAGAAAAATGAAAAACAAAAAAATCCTTTCAAGAAACGGCCTCTATACCTTGGCCCTGGTACTTCTGGCCATCGGTCTCTGGACCGGTTTTGGTTTCCTTATACCTTCGGTTCAGGCTCAAGCCGGAGGTGCCGGCATGACTGTTCAGGGAAATCTCGGTGGAGATCTGGAATACTGGCTCAGTAAGATCTCCGCGATAAATACATTTATGCATATTTTGCTGTTGATCGCTCTGGATTTCGCCGGGTATTTCCTGCAATCGGACTTTTTTACAAATGCAAAGATGATGCAGGCGCTGAATACCATCTGGCAGCTTTCGCGGGACATAATGAACCTTATTTTCGCGCTGATGCTTGTCGGAGTGGCGATCTACACCATCATCACGGCCAAAAGTGACCTGATCAAAGGCAAAATCGCACAGTTCATAATCGCAGTGATACTGGTGAATTTCTCCTGGTTTTTCCCGCGGGTAATCCTCGATATCTCGAGTGTTCTCACCGCAACGATTTATAACATACCGAAAATGCTCCCCGGCTGGGACTGCATGGCTCTGGGAGACGACGGCCTCACTCCCGTTCCGTGCAAGGTGATAGTGGCCAAAAAACTCTTCGGATCGGAGAACGAGCAAAGCACCTGGAAAACTAATAACGGATGCCTTGCCGGTCCCGATCCAAACTGTCCCTGTTATCAAAACGTCGGATGCTACAAGCTTGTCGATTACAATGCCGCGCAAAACCAAATGGTTACAAGCAACCTGATGCTCAATGGACTGGCCGTCAGTTTCGCCAGACTGACCAGCCTGGCCAAGGTTCCCGAATCGATTATTGTAACAGCAGGAGCCGGAGTGTCTCCGCAGCAAGCCGTCTGGACATCATTCCAGACGCTTATGAACGTACTCATAACCTTCATCATTCAACTTTGTCTGGTTCTGCCGCTGATCGCCATGGCCGTCGGTTTCATGATACGACTGCTCATAATCTGGATAACGACCGCGCTGATGCCTTTCACGTTCCTGGGCGTTGTAATAAATGGCAAGCCCGGTACGAACGTTTTCGGTTTCGAGACGAATATCTGGTCGGAATTTTTGGTTGCCGCCTTCCTGCCGGCGATGGTCGCGCTCCCGATTGTTATCGGGATAATCTTCCTTACCGCCTCGGTACAAACTGCACCGCCGGATCTGGTATCCAACACCGACTGGTCGATTCCGCTGATAAACGGGGTAAAAAACTGGTGGGCCATGCTCTGGATGCTGGGCGCAGTGATGATCATCTGGATGGGAAGTTTTGCGGCATTAAGTAAAAGCAAATATGTCGGTGCCGTCACCGGCAGGATCAAAGCCTTCGGCGACAGCATCGCCAAAGGTGCGATGCAGCTGCCACTGCTTGCCCCGATCCCGCTGCCCGGCGGCGGCAAGGCCAGCCTCGGACAAGCCTGGTACGGAGCTCAGGCTCTTCCAAGCAGTCTAAAAACCTTATCCATGCAATCACCAACTGAGCGAAAAGGACTACTCGATACCATCCGGGGAAATCTGGGCGCCACCCAATCCAGTTCAGTCGCAATAAATCTTAGAGACGAAACGAAACTCAGGAATTTAACCAATGAACTCACCCGACTAAAAACTGCCGAGGGTGCGCAACGTGATACCCATATTCGAGCTATACAAACGCAAATGGGTGTCGGCAATTTAAGCAACATTGATACGCTCAAGCTGCTCCATGAAGCTACCGGTAACGGCAACGCGACTGCCCAACTCCAAAACCTAAGAGCCGATATTTCTGGCGAATTACTGAAAGAACAGGCCAAAGCCAAACCGCCCGGCAAATAAACTTCTGTACGTTTTATCTCAATGCTCAACACAAAATCCGAACTCGCGCAGGGATCACCCGAGTCACTCGCAACCCGGGAGAAAATTTGGCAGAACCTGGATAAATTCATACCGCCGGACAACCGGGAGTACCAGGAGATTATTATTAAAGGCCGAGATTCAGCATTCGAACGCTGGCGAATGGCACTAAACATGGAACAGGGATGGCCGATGATCCAAAAATCTATGGAGGAACTGAACCGGCTATATGAACGGGCAATGCAGATCCGCAGTGATACGGCCTTCGGAAATGTCCAGACGGCCATGCGCGGCAAGCTGAATATTCCGCCGAATCAGCCGGTTCTTCCGTATCTGGAGGCGCAGATCGACAAGCTGCGTGATTATCCAGATCTCAGATCAATCGCCGACGATCTTATGAAAAGCGTCCGGGAACTTTGCGAAAATCCGAAAGATTCACTTGGACAAAAAAGCGCATTCAATAACACCTGTTACCGCCAGCGCGGGAATTCTTACATTCCCGACTTCGGTAAAGTCGACCATGCCCGGGACCTGGTCAAGAAAATTCGCGAAAACCCGATGATTACGATGTATCCGGATCTCGGTCCGATTGTAAACGCCATCGAAGGCGGTATTGAACAAGTCGAGGGCATCGATCCGGCTGCGACCAGAGGCCACAGATGGTTACAGGAAATCGAAGCCGGTCGAAAATTGGATTTCTACGGCCTCCGGGTCGTCGGCGGAATAGCCGGTGCCGCAGTCACCAGCTTCGGCCTGGCATATTGCATCATCTTCAAAAAAGAGTTTTCCTGGCCGCTGCCGATGTGGGCCGGCATCACCGCAATCTGCGCCAACCCCGACCTGCTCAAGGGCCGGGTCGACCAATCGTTGATGCGAACCGCCTCTCTTATGAACAAACAAACGTTCGAACTAATCAAATACTTCAGCGGTGAAGAAGGAGCCCGGGCTTACGGCGACCTGCAGAATCTGGCAAAAACCCGTCTGTCCGATCTGAAAATACTCCAAACAATCAGCAATCCCTCTGTCGCACAGATCGGCGAAGTAGTCGACAACCCAAAAAGCCCGTTAATGGGAATACTCTCCGGACTTTCGCCGGACAAGCGCCGGATGGCCCTGCAGACCTTCGGTCAGCGAAGGAGCTCCGAAGATCAGGAAATACTGCGGGAGCTGATGATCCGCGGCACAAGTTGAATAATTTACTACCTGCCGACTACTCACTCTTTGTGAATTCCCTGGTGTAAACCTCGAGGACATCGGCCATTTCGACCGGAGTACTGGCCGTTATCCGCATGCCGCACTCCATCCCCTCTTTCGCCTCCTTGATGTCCTTTTCGACATGCTTCAGGGAAGTTATGCGGCCGGTCCCGGCATCCTGACCGGCACGTTTGATGCGGAAGGGCGTCCGTTTTACGTAACCGTCGGTAACCTTGCCACCGACGATCTGTTCGCTTCCCTTTGAGAAGAAAACGCCGCGGATCTCCAGATGGCCGGTGACCTTTTCCTCCTCGACCGGTTCGACCAGGCCCTTAAGCAGCAGTTCCAGGTCTTCAAGCAATTTGTAAATGATGTCGTAGAGTTTGATCTTCACTCCCTCCCGGTCGGCGGTTTTCATCACCGGCCCCGGCGAATCCACATTGAATCCGACGACGATCGCGCTGCCGGCGGCGGCCATCATTACGTCACTCTCGGTTATTTCGCCGACGGCCGCATGAATGATTTTCGGCTGAACCTGATCAGTCACAAGTTTCTTCATCGCCTCCTGAATCGATTCCAGGGAACCCTGGGCATCGGCCTTCAAAATAATCTTGAGTTGCGAAAGTTTTCCTTCGCTCAGCCGGCTGACCAGATCGGCGAATGTCTGCTTGCCGAGCATCCCCTGCGAGGCGCCATAAGCATCCAGATAACCCTTTAGCAGCCGGTCCGAGGAAAAAACCTGAAGAATATCGCCGACGCGGGGCAAAGCATCCAGACCGGAAATTACGGCCGGGCTGGACGGCCCGCTGTCCGGAATTTTGCCACCGGCTGCGTCCATAAGTGCCTTTACCTTGCCGGATGTTCCGCCGCAGCCGATCAGGTCGCCGTGATGCAGCGTACCGGTGTTGACGATGACCGTGGCAAGCGGCCCCTTCGATTTGTCCAGATGGCTTTCGATCACCGTGGCGATTGCCGGACGGTCCGGATTGGCCTTCAGATCTTCGATCTCGGACATCAGCAGGATATGCTCAAGCAAATCCTGAATCCCCTGTTTCGTATGAGCCGAGCACGGAATCATCGGCACCTTTCCGCCCCAGTCTTCCGGCTGCAAACCCTGACCGGCAAGTTCGCCCTTGACCCGCTCGATATCGGCATTCGGCCGGTCGATTTTATTCAGGGCAACCAGGATCGGAACATCGGCGTCTTTGGCGTGATTGATTGCTTCGATGGTCGTCGGTTTCACCCCTTCCTCGACCGAAACAACCAGAATGGCGATATCAGTCAGCTGAGCGCCGCGGGCACGCATGGCGGTAAACGCTTCGTGTCCCGGAGTATCGATGAAAGTAATCGGCTTCCCCTGGAAAACCACCTGGTACGCGCCGGTATGCTGGGTTATGCCGCCGGCCTCACCGGCCACGACGTTCGTCTGCCGGATGGCATCGAGAATCGCCGTCTTGCCGTGATCGACGTGTCCCATGACGGTGACTATCGGCGGACGCGGCTTTAAGTGGGCCGGATCATCCTCTTTGGTCAGTTCCTGAAGATCGTTCCTGAGCAGCGCTTCCACCGATACCGCACCGGTTTCCCGCGCAACCGTTACTCCAAACTCCAGAGCGACGATCGAAGCCGTATCGAAATCGATCTGCTGATTGATGGTGGCCAGCACGCCGTTTTTCATCAGTGCCGCCACCACCCGGGGAACCTGTACTCCGGTTTTTTCGGCGAACTCCTTTACCGAGATTTGCGGCGGCAGGGAAACCACTCCGATCTTGGTTTTTATCTGTTCCTGATGCTCGGACTTCCCTTTTTTATCCAGTTTCTGGAGTATTTTGCTTTCCGCCTGGCGCTGCTCGATTTCCTCCTTGGTCTTCGGCCGCTGCTTTTTAAGAACCTCTTTTTGCCGGTCGATGGCTTCCTTGGGAACATTTTCAAGCGTGAGCTTGCGGAGCACATTAAGCGACTCCGTCTTCGCCGGTTTGGATTCGGTCGCCTCCGGGCTTTCGACCGGAGCCGCCGCCTGGGTTTTCTCGTCTTCAGCGGTAGTGTCTCCGGTTGGTATTTTTCCGCCCTGGATGGCTTCCACATTTTCCCAGTCAATGTTTATCTTCCGCTTGTTTGCGACAAACCGGATGATGCCCAGTGCCAGGTTATCGGGAACTTCGCGGTCGGTCGGCCTTACCCCGAAATCAACCTCAGTAAGCTCCTTTCGAAGCTCCTGACCGGTTATGCCCAATACTTTAGCAACCTGAACAAGTCGCACGGGTTAGAGGAAAGCCAAGCGCCAGACTAGCACAGAAACCACTTATTACAAACGACTTAGTGCCCGTTATTGCCATTGGCCAGACGTTTTACGACATCAGTTTCCGTTTTCGGAATTTTATTGGCCGGACCTATGGTCTGGACGACATCCACTGCTTTCTGTTCTTTCGTTTTCGCCGTTTCCTTTACCGGCCTGCCGGCCTGCGGAATATTTTTGGCCGGTGAGACCGCCGGCGCCGGCTTTGACGGGGGAAAAACATCTGCCTCCCGCCGCTGGCGGAGAATTTCCTCCTTCAGTTGCTGCACACATTCGATCACCTTGAGCTGGAAATTCCCGTAGTTTTTCATACGGAATCCGGCGGCCCGGGCATGCCCGCCGCCATTGAACAGGCGTCCGGCTGCCAGATTCGCATCGCAGGCCGATGAACTTCTAAGGCTCGCCTTGAACCCGCCCTCTTCGACCTCGGTAAATAAAACGTGCAAATCGGCATCGGGGATCGTTGAAATCAATTCATCCAGAAGTCCGTGGGTTTCCTGGGATTTCGCTCCCATTTCCCTCAGATCCTCCCGGCCGACCGAAGACCAGACGATCCGTGCTTCGGGGTCGATCTGGATCCGGTTTAGGGCCCGGCCCCAGATCTTCAGTGTCGAGAGCGGTTTGGTTTTATAAATGTGCTGGATTATCTCCTGCTGCCTGGCCCCGAGATCCAGCAAACTTGCCGCGATTTCCAGGGACTTCGGCGTCGTGTTCGGGTTCTGAAAACTCCGGGTATCCGTGATCAGTCCGGTCAGAAGCAGCGTGGCGATATCCGGCGACAGAAACTCCCGCCAGGAAGGCTCGGAATTGAACCAGGTAAACAGAACTTCGGTGGCGCTGGCCGAAGTCGGATCGATCAGCTGCAACTGCCCGAACCGGGTATTGCTGATGTGGTGATCGATATTGAGAACCGGGATCGAAGAAAAAAGATCGATGTTGTCGGTGTACATCTGGCCGAGAAGCGAAAGCTCGGCGCTGTCCAAAACAACGATAAGGTCATAATTCAATCCGCCCTCGAGCATCGTGACATTTTTGGAACTCAGCCTCCCCTTCTTCGGCACAACGATGATGTTTACCTTGTTGTCTTCGACGGTGTAGCGCAGCTTGTCGACTTCAACGCCGTTGGAAGTGTCCAGAGTGATGATGAATTCCTGCTCCGAACTCAGGTTGGTCGCCAGGTGTTCAAAGTTCGTAAGAAAGTCCAGATTGTCCGGCGGTGTTTCCGGACAAATCACGGTGCAGTCTTTGCCCATCGCCCGGAAAACCGAGTAGCAGGCCAAAGCGCTGCCGAGTCCGTCCGGATCCACATTCGCATGCGGAACAATCAGCAAACGTTCGGCATCCATTACTGCTTTTGTCGCGGCCTTCAGATCGGTGGGGCTGAGTGGCATATCTTGTTTTCTCACTATTATCTCATAATATGATTAAGAAATCAATACCAGATATGTCAACTATAGAATAAAAAGGGTGAATTATAGACATTATCCATATGGTAAAGCCAGTGTTTTAAGCTGCATTTTATTAAATCCAGCAGAGCTTTTCTGCAGATGATCTCAGCTGTAAGCTTGCTCAGTCGGGGTGTAGCTTAGTTGGTAAAGCGCCAGGCTGGGGGTCTGGAGACCCAGGGTTCGAGTCCCTGCACCCCGACCAAGCAGAATTTGGATATAAGAAAGCCGCAGCCGGGTTTCGGCCGGCTGCGGACAATTGTGGGCTTTCGCCCACGTGTGCGATCACCGGAATGTCTGGTAATCACCCCAGAGGTTTCCGATCCCATGGATCAGGAATCCCAGAAAGATGAGGATTCCAAGAACCAGTAGAAACCGGAGCCACTTGTTCGGAGTGGTTACGAAGGCATATCCGAATACTCCCATCGCAAACAAACACACGATGGGAATTATCCAGTCAAGTACCAGGAACATTTTTACCTCCCACAGGACCGATGAAAGGACCAAAGTCAGATCGCAAGTAGTACTTTATACTAATTA
>Ga0172379_10006574_pt1 | contig 15465 bp, 11 predicted proteins | sample GrowelOW334metaG_FD_119756 | JGI IMG/M metagenome (GOLD analysis project Ga0172379, IMG submission 119756) | Groundwater microbial communities from an aquifer near a municipal landfill in Southern Ontario, Canada - Groundwater well OW334 metaG | ecosystem: Environmental > Aquatic > Deep...
AAACGAAAGTTGGAATCCGTCACACGCAATTACAATCGTATCACCGGCAGTGACTTCACCTTTGATAAGTAGGGAGGATACGGGATTTTCCACCATTCTCTGGATGGTTCTTCGAAGCGGCCGGGCACCAAAAACAGGGTCAAATCCCGCTTTAGCGAGGAACAAGCGTGCCTCATCAGAAACCGTAAGACCGATATTTTGTTCCTTAAGTTGTTTACCCAAACCTTTCACCTGGATATCAACAATCTTCGCCATATGAGCTCTCGTCAACGGACGGAAGACAACAACCTCATCAAACCGGTTGATAAGTTCCGGGCGGAAAAACTTCCGCAGCTCTTCCATAAGACGTTTGATGAGTTTTTCAAACCGCGGATCGGACGTTTTCGGAGTCTCTTCATTGGAAACTGCGGCAGAAACCGGGAATGCGATATTTTTATCCACGCCGTCCGTCACCGGGAATAGGGCAATCAGGGAGCCACTTGTCCAAACCTGTTCAGCAGTTGAAGTCCGTTTCCAATACTGGTCCGCAGCAATGATAATCTCTTCGCCGGTTGGCCGGAACACGTGGATGTCCCATTTCTCGGTAGGAAATTCCTGATTCTCATCAGACCGGATAAGCGTACCGGTTGGTTTATCCGGAGCATTTTTCTGAATTGTCTGGCCTTGGAAATATTCCGCAAGCATGCCGGTCGACCATTCTTTCACCTGGGCGTTTATCCGTCTCCAAAAACGGTTCCCGACAGTCATCGTTTCCTCACCCATGGGTGAGAGACTGTGCGTTTCTAATTTGGCTGCCGGCAATTGCTCTTCGGGTTTATCGGGCAAAGCATTGATAACCGTATGGCCTTTCAAATAATCCAATAGGGTAGAGACGGTCCACTCTTTTGCCGTAGTGGCGGTTCGAAACCATACAAGATCTTTGTAGGTAATCGTCTCGGAACCGTCCGGGGCTATCAACTGGGTATCAATCATTTTATCCGGAAACTGGGTTGTCTCAATATCTTTTACAATAGATCCGGCAAAATAATCCGCAAGAGTTGCGGATTTCCACGCCTGACTGGATGAGTCTTTTTCCCAATAACGGTTGTCCTTTGCGATAATCTCGCGGCCCGTAGGAGATATGGCATAAGCGTCCAGAACTTTTCCTGATGAAGTTTTTGCTGTTTCTCCGCGGTTAATGGCTGTGCCGTCCCCTACGTTATCGCCTGTTTCACCCTTATCCATATCTTCCTTCACTTTCAACATCTCCTCCTGAATGATTCCGCTGCCGAGATTGGATGTACAAATTACAATGGTGTTTTTGAACGATATGGTGTGGCCTTTGTTATCCGTAAGCCGTCCGTCATCCAGGAGCTGAATAAGAATATTGAATACGTCAGGATGGGCTTTCTCAATTTCATCAAAAAGGACAACCGAGTAGGGTTTGCGGCGCACGGCCTCGGTCAACTGTCCACCTTCTTCATATCCGACATATCCGGGAGGAGCTCCGATCAGTTTTGCCACCTCGTGCTTCTCCATGTATTCCGTCATATCAAGACGAACCATCATGTCCTCAGAGCCGAATAAATTCTCGGCAAGCGTTTTGGCTAATTCTGTTTTTCCGACTCCTGTCGGACCCATGAAGATAAAGCTCCCAATCGGCCGCTTGTTCGATTTCAATCCCGCCCGGCCCCGTCGTACTGCCTCTGCGACTGCTTTCACCGCATCTTCCTGATCAATCAACCGTTTATGAATAATATTTTCAAGATCCAAAAGTTTCACAGATTCGCTTTCGGTAAGACGGCTGACGGGAATTCCGGTCCAACGGGATACAATTTCCGCAATTATATCCGGGGACACGCTGTCGGTGCTTGTTGATTTTTTCACCTGGTAAGATTCTCGAAGCGTAGCCAGACTTTTATTCAGATCTTCGATTTCCCGTTCTATACCGTCTAATCGGACCTTGTCTCCTGCTTTTTGGGCTTCCTCTTTCTCGTGAATCAGTTTCTTCAGATGATCTTCACCGGATTTTATTTCCTCGGGGAGGGAAATGGAGGGTAAACGGACCGAAGCTGCGGCTTCATCAATCAAATCCACGGCTTTATCCGGAAGAAAACGGTCTCCGATGTAACGCTGCGAGAGCCGGACCGCGGCATCGATGGATTCGTCCGTAATTTTGACGCGGTGGAAGGCTTCATATTTGTCCCGAATAGCCATGAGCATTTCAATAGCCACCTCTGCCGTAGGTTCAGACACAAGAACCGGCTGGAACCGGCGCTCAAGTGCAGGATCTTTCTCAATATATTTCCGGTATTCCGTAACGGTTGTCGTACCGATAGTCTGGAGTTCACCCCGGGCGAGCGACGGTTTGAGAATATTGGAGGCATCCATCGTTCCCTCGCCTCCGGATCCGGCGCCGACCATATTATGAAGCTCGTCGATGAACAGTATGATTCCACCGCCTGATGCTTTTACTTCCTTAATCAGATTTTTTAATCTCTCTTCAAATTCTCCCCGGTGGCGCGCACCCGCAATCAACGACATCAGGTCAAGTCCCAAGATCCGCTTATGCAGAAGCGTTTCCGGAACATCACCTTTGGCAATTCTCTCGGCAAGACCTTCTACAATTGCAGTTTTTCCAACTCCCGCATCTCCAATCAGAACCGGATTGTTCTTGGTCCGGCGGGATAAGATGTGGATAATACGCTCAATTTCCCACGCCCTGCCTACTACCGGGTCAAGTTCTCCCCGGGAAGCTTTGGCCGTAAGATCTTCGGTATATTCATCAAGCGCTGACTTTTTCTTTTCCTCATCTGCTTCGCCCTCTTTTTTACCGGTAATTTTCTGGCTCAATACGTCTGCCGTCACATGGAATTTATTTAGAGTCTGTGCGGCAAGTCCTTCTCCTTCTCTACTCAAAGCAAGCAGAACGTGTTCGGGAGAAATAAACTCGTATCCGAGCGAACGCGCAGCAGAAAGTGAAAGCTCCAGAACTCTTTTGACGCGCGGAGAAAAGTGGGGTTGACCCGGAACATTGCCGGGCTTGAATGTTTTTTCCAAAGCCTGCTGGATTTCTGAGGGCGTTGCATGACATTCGGACAAGAGCTGATAAATACTGCTGTCGTGGATAAGCGCCCAGAGCACATGCTCGGTATCCACATAGGGCAGTTTCAACTCTTTTACTTTGGCAACAGCCTGGATAAGAGCCTGATTTGTCCGCTGGGTAAGCCGGGATAACACATCCATCCCTACACGTTTATTCATATCGATTGCCGATGATGGTTTTGCGGTTACTCCTGATGACTGAGACGATCCGTATGAAGGAGCGGGCGAGGCGGCTGAAGTTGGATCAACATTTGTTGTGTTATGGGTACGGACTACGGTTGTAGTTGCCGGCCCTTGGTTGGGAATTTCCATTGCTGGAGGATTTCCAATTCCTGTATAGGACACCGGTTGGACTACTGTGGGGGACGCGTTCGCGCTTGTTACCTGAGTTGTCGTTGTCTCGGATACGCTGCCCGTTGGAGACGCAGATTGATTTGTGTCACCGGGTTGTTTTTTGAAAAATTTGGAAAACGAAAGCGGCATACTATTACTAGTGAACCATGATTGGAATGAACTGTCAATAAATAAGAAATATGAGGAGAGTGGTTAAAATAACTAGACAATGTTCAATGGATAAGGGGCAATTGAAATGAAACAGTTCTCCAATGTCGCAATGTTTCAATTAAACACATAATAAAGTGCGAATCCACGAATTTATCAAGCAGCCGAATCTTACCCACTTTGGACATCATGAATGACTATTGAGAAATTATCCGAAATTATTTGCTTATGGTTGTTGGGATAGGAAAAAACGTATTTTTTTTCACGGTTTTGTATATGGTTTGATCCTAGTTTGACCCTCTTCAATACAGTTGAAAGGCTATTTTTCACATTTTAACCTAGTAGGAGATAGTATGGAACAGCACCCTGTCCCCCGGAACATATCCGGGTTCCAATTTCGATTGATCGGAGACATGACGATTCGGCAATTTGCTTATCTTGCCGGAGGCTGCATCATCGGATACGTAGTCTACAAAACTCTTCCACTCCCGGCTTTGCTGAAATATCCTATTGTCGGAGTCGCTGCGCTTGGGGGAGTCGCACTAGCTTTTCTTCCAATCCAAGACCGACCCCTTGACCGGTGGATCGTGGCATTTATAAAAAGCATTTTTGCTCCGACTCAATATTTCTGGGAAAAACAGGAGATCCCTCCGGATATTCTGACACGCACGGTCTCTACCCCCACGGTCGTTACACCCAAACAATATATAGAATCCCACCAGGATGCGAACAATAAATTAAAATCCTATCTGGCGACTCTTCCGGTATCTGCACACCAGACGATTTCAGACCATGAACACCAATATATTGAACGTACTCTTTCTTTATTTCAAACGGGTTCGAACGGTCCCGTAATCCCGACGACATTTTCTTCATCCAGCTCTGCCACTCATAATCCCTCCCAACAATCGGTGACGGTCCGGTCCGCAGTTGCGGCCGTCCACGCTCCCACTATTTCTCGCGTACCGTCTTTATCACCGACTCCATCTGTAATACCACAACCAAAACCTGATTTGGAATCAGTACCCAGACCCGTTTCCGCAAATCCGAACGCACCTGCACCGGAAACCGCCGCGAAACCTCCTGTGACCGTCAGCGTTCCTCCAACGCCGCAACCAACAGAGCCACCCGTTAAAAATCAGGTGAATGAAGACGCACTCCAGGAACAATTAAAACTGATGAATGCGGAAAAAATGAAATTGGCAAAAGAACTGGAACAGTTAAAATCACAAATGGGGTCGTTCGAAAAACCCACAATCGTCAATCCCAAACTAGCGGAAGAAGCTTCGTTACCAACCATAAAAAGCGTTTCCGCGAAAAGTGCTCCTACGGAAATCGGCATGCCGAACATTCCCAACATCCCCAATATCGTGTTGGGAGTCGTAAAAGACGGACAAAAACGGCTGTTGCCTAATATTATCTTGACGATCAAAGACTCCAAAGGCATGCCGGTCCGTGCACTAAAAACCAACAAACTCGGGCAATTTGAAACGGCAACTCCGCTCGCAAGCGGTACTTATTTATTGGAACTGGAAGATCCTTTGAAGCGGTTTGTCTTTGATATCGCTCAAATCGTATTAACGGGAAAGATTTTCCTTCCCATTGAAATTATTGCAAAAGGTCAGAAAGAAATCGTCCGGGAGCAATTAACCAAAGAAATATTCGGATCTATGGCGCCTATAGCAAACCAAGCCGCAGCAGTCTGATTTAATAAATATGGCAAAACCAGTCGCAGCGCCTGTTCGGGCCACAACGCAGGAATTCGTAACCATCGAAGATATTCGGGATGATCTTTTGATCCTGCAGGACGGGTCTGCTGCTCTTATTATCGAAACAACGGCGGTTAACTTCGGACTTTTGTCTGAAGAAGAACAGGACGCTCTTATTTATGCCTATGCCTCTTTCCTGAATTCTTTGTCCTTCCCGCTTCAAATCAGCATCATATCGAAACGGATGGACATCTCGTCCTATATCGAACGGATTAGCAAAGAAGAAGAGCGACAAACAAATGAAATTGTCCGGGAAAGATTAAAACGGTATCGGGAATTCATAATGTCTATCGTGAAAGAAAATAGGGTTCTGGAGAAAAAATTTTATCTCGTCATCCCATTCTCATCCATCGAATTGGGCATAAAAGGGGCCATGGGAAGCGGGGGCAAACGAAAGAATCTGCCGTTTTCCAAAGACTATATTTTGACGCGTGCCAAAACATCTCTCTATCCCAAGCGCGATCACGTACTCCGGCAACTCGGGAGAATCGGACTCAAAGGCAAACCGCTAAATACCCAAGAGTTGGTGGAACTTTTCTATAATATTTACAACCCGACTCTTACCGGAGAAAAATTGGGAGACGTAGCAGGTTATCAAACCGCAATGGTTGAAGGACTTCGGAAAAATCATTTATGAAACTACCATTTTTCAGTTCAAAACCAGCAGCTCCTACCGCTCCTATCCATGCGACAACGATACCGCCTCCAGGACCGGCTCCGCATCCGGCAACTATACCCATACCAACCGGCAGGCCTCTTCAGCCCGTCACTTCAACGCGACCCGTGGCGCAAGCGGCCAACCGACCTGGCACTCTACCCAACACCAATAAACAAAATACGCCGACACAGCCCGTTTACAATAAAAACGTCCAGCAATATTCAAAAGGAATGGTCAGCATAAAAGACATTATTGCCCCTTCTTTCGTTGAGGTGGATTTCGACAATCTTAGAATTAACAACTATTATTACCGGACTCTTTTTGTATCAGGCTACCCCCGGTATGTTTCCGCAAACTGGCTTCACCCGGTTTTATCGTTTGACCGTTCTCTTTTTATCTCCATGTTTATCTATCCTACGGAATCCAAAGTGATTCTGGAGGATCTCAAACGGAAAATTGCCGAGATGGAAGCAACCATTCAGGTCGATATGAAACGGGGTAAGGCTGTTGATCCTTCCGTACAAGTCGCCTTAGACGATGCGCTGTCGCTTCAAGCCCAACTCGCCAAGGGCGCGGAACGTTTCTACCAGTTTGCTCTCTATATTACGATACCGTCGGATGCCGTTGACGAACTTAACCGGATGTCCAAAGAAGTCGAATCAACCCTGGGATCGCTCCTTATTATTCCCAAACACGCCACACTTTCTCAGGAGGACGCATTTAAATCAACGCTTCCGATGGGTGTAGATTTCCTGGATATCAGCCGGAATATGGACACTACGTCTCTGGCAACAACATTTCCTTTTACTACGGCCTCTCTCACCCAGAATGACGGAATTTTATACGGGATTAACGAACACGACGGAAGCTTGGTTATTTTTGAGCGCTTTAGTCTTGAAAATTCAAACTCTGTCGTATTTGGTAAATCCGGAGGCGGAAAAAGTTTTCTGGTTAAACTTGAAACCATGCGGCATCTTATGTTTGGGACTGAGGTTTTTGTCATTGATCCGGAAGGGGAGTATACGGAATTGACGCGCGCGGTCGGTGGAGAGCTTGTTAATTTTTCGTTCAATTCACCGATTAAAATCAACCCGTTTGATTTGTCGGGAATCGTCACCGAAGGCGAAAACGAATTAGGATTAAAAATCCTGTCCCTGCACGGGCTTATGCGCGTCATCATGGGTGAGATCACACCGGGCGAAGACGCTCTTTTGGACCGGGCCCTCGTTTTAACTTATAAACAAAAGGGGATTACGCCGGATCCGGCTACTCAAAAAAACGACCCGCCGCTCATTGAAGATTTATATAAAGTACTTCTCGGGATGGAAGAGGAACATGCGAAAACATTGGCCGAACGGCTTGAAAAGTTCGTCCGGGGCAGCCTTGCCGGAATTTTTAACCAGAAATCAAACCTGGATCTCAAAAATCCACTTACGGTATTTAATATTAAAGAATTGGAAGCGGAACTGAGACCGATCGCGATGTTTATCGTCCTGGATTTCATCTGGACCAAAATAAAACGGTCGATCAAAAAACGGATTCTTGTCGTCGATGAAGCGTGGTATCTTATGAAACATCCGGACTCCGCAACTTTCCTCTATGGAATTGCGAAAAGGGCGCGGAAATATTACCTGGGAGTAACCACCATTACGCAGGACGTCGAGGATTTCCTTTCAACCGACTACGGAAAAGCAATTATTACCAATTCAAGCCTTCAAATACTTCTCAAACAATCACCGGCGGCCATCGAAAAACTTACCCAGGTGTTTTATCTGTCCGGCGGCGAAAAACATTTTCTCTTGTCCGCAAACGTCGGCGAAGGACTCTTCTTCGCCGGATCATCGCACGCGGCAATACAAATCATCGCTTCTCCCGAAGAGTATCACCTGGCAACAACCAAACCGCAGGATACTGAAGGGGCTAAATCATTTCTTGAAACATCGTCAGCCACGCCCGCACCCACGCCATAGTATAATAATGGTGTATGAACACTGCCGCTATTGCCCATCCTTCTGACATTCCGGAGACAGATGATCAAAAAGAACAAGAGTCATATCAGGACGAAATCACCCAGCGCGACAACAGCCAAATGGGTTACTTCCTCCATTTTTTATTAGGACTGGGATTCTACAAAACGCGCAAAAACGCCGATCTCTGGTATGCGTTTGATAAACTGAATGATCCCAAGTTTGCCGAAGAACTCCTTAATCTGAAAGACCCGGGCAAAGTTCAGGAGATAGAATCTCTCTACCAAACAGCCCGAAAAGAATATAACGCCCGTGTTCTTAAAAAACAAAAAGACTCCCGACTCACCCCCGATCAAAAAACAACCGTAAGCATCGGTTTCCTGGGTTCCCGAAGAACCCTCACTGCGGAGTCTATAAAACAAGCTGACCAAACGGTTGAAGCGGCGCACACCTACCACCAGATATTTAACAATACCCGCGCCCGGCAGGCAATTCGCGTATACGGATTATCCGCAACCTATGATGATTTTCAAAAACAGATAGCCCAATGGATGAAGGAAAATCCGGGACGGACGTTTGAAGACGCATTATACGTAAACGCACACGCTCTCAAACTGAAAGAATTGAATACCGACGACCGGCGCTTAGACAAAACACAAAACGAAACCCTTAAAGTTGCGTCCAAAACTCTTACGAAGGAGTATGAAGCGGCGTTTAATTTATCAAAACACGAGCTCGATCAGATACAAGCCATCATTAAAGAAATAAGGGAAAATCCCAACGGAATGGACGCCGAAATTCTCAAGGGGAAATTAAACACCCTACTGACCGGCAAAAAACCAACAAATGCAGACGTTCAAACAACGGCAGCAGCACAACAGACAGCAACACCTTCTACAGAGCTAGTAAATTTGGCAACTCCGATCCCGGCTCCTTCTTTCCAACCTTTACCCAACTTAACGCAGTTTCCAATGGGAACGACACCTATACCGGCAATTCCTTCTCCTATTCATATCCCAAATCCGTCCCGATCACTATTGAGCCAACTGGGGAGTATTGGGGGTAAATTGGGCTCGCTTGGCGGTAGTGCAAGCAATTTCCTAAGTTCAAAAATCTTTGGAGGGGCCATAGGAGCTGGAGCCAAGAAACTTCTTGCACAGGCAATCGGAAGTATTGTTCCGGGTCTTGGGAATCTGGCAGCCGCACTTTTGCCCTATGCCAAAAAAATACTATCCAAAATACCGCTAGTCGGAGAGGCTTTGAATAATTTCCTGAATCAGACGCTCGTGACAAGCGCAAAGGTTCTTGCTGTTTTCGTGCTAGGAATTTTGGGTTTTATGATCCTTATGCCGCTTCTGGCAATGAACAATTTCGGGCTGTTCTTATCAGATACCTCAAAAATCACCACCAACACGACACACATACTCAATTGGACGGCGTTCAACCGGAATTATTTAAATACCCCCGATGATTTAAACACACATAACAAGATGTTTACATGGAAAGAGTTTGAGGCGAATTACTTGGAATCTCTGAATAAGTTGACACTCAAATAATTTATCCCTGTACGCGGACCGGCATGATGATATGGGTGAAGTGAAGGGTAGGGTCCTCAGGTTTGAAAAGTCCCGGATTCAGAGACCCTGACATTTCAAATACAACCGGTTTATCGGGAAAATTATTGAGTAAGTCCTGCAAAAATCTGTAATTAAACGCAATTTCGCTTTCTTCTCCCTCGAGTGTTGCTTCAACAAAATCTTCATTGGTTCCGACCTGAGGCGTATTTGCGCTTAATCTGATTCCGTTTTTTTCGATATTAAGTTTAATAATGTTTGCGCTTCCTCGGGCAAACAGGGAAACGGTTTTTATGGACTGGGTAAATAAATCTTTATCTATAACCGTCTTCGTTTTGAAGCTTTGGGGAATAATCTTTTCTACGTTAGGAAATTCTCCGTCTATAAGATTTGTGTAGATAACGACCTGCGGAAGGAAAAAAACCATTTGGTTTTTTTTGGGGATTGTAGAAAAAGCAATTTCAGGAGATTTAAGTTCACTTGCTACTCGAATGACTTCAGTAAGCGAGTTTGAAGGAAGAATCGCCTGAAATGTTTCTGTTCCGGTTGGCATATCAATCGATTCAATAGATAACCGGTACCCGTCGGTTGCAATCATTTGAAGCTTGTTCTCGGCAAGCACCAGTTTAACGCCGGTTAAAATCGGCCGGGCTTCGTCGGAAGATGCCGCGAATACCACATGAGAGATGATGTTTCTGATCTTTTCTGTCGGAAGTTTTTTCTCTACAGGAGGAAGAACGGGGAATGGGGGATAGTCTGAGGCGTTCATGGTTGCGAATGTTGCTTTTGTTTTGTCTCCGGTTACAGTAAGAGTGGTTCCCTCAAGAGAAAAAGTTAACCGTTCGCTTCGGACAGATGAAACAAATTCGTATAATAATTTTCCCGGGATTGCTGTCTCTCCGTCTTTTTCGCTTTTGACTCCGATCGTATAGGATATTCCAAGTTCCAGATTGGTGCTTAAAACCGTTAATTCGTTCTTTACGGTTTTGAATAGGATTGTTGAAAGGATAGGAAGTTGCGGTTTAGAAGAAAGATTTCTACTCACCGTCGCTAACGCTTTTTCAAGGTTTTCTTTTAGAACAACAAATTTCATATATATTATCTAGTAGTTATAGTAATAGAAGGCGTTGATAAGTGTATGAAATCCGGATTGAAACGTCAAGAACTTCCTAAACCTATAAAATGAATGTGTATAAATACGGCTAAAATTGTTGATAAAATTGTGGATAACTTCGCAAAAACTAGGGATAAGTTGATAACCCTCGCAATTCTTAAAGTAATCTACTTTTTATCCCCATGATATCCGCACGGATTTTATCATCTGTTGATAACAAACTCGTAACCTTCCGTACCCCATATAAAACCGTTGTGTGATCCCGCCCGCCCAGCATTCCCCCAATGTCCATAAGAGGCAGACCAATTTCGATATTTAACAAATAATAAAGAACCTGTCTTGGGAATGAAAGAACCCGATCCCGTTTGTCGCTTTTTAATTGTGTTACCGACAATTGGTAATAATTAGCCACAGTATTCATAATCTTTTCAGGGGATAGGGTTTTGTGGTTTGAAGGGGCCTCTTTGACAACCTTTCCTAATATCGATTGCACAAGTTGTTCGTCTAAGGGAACACCCCGTGTTTTTGATTCCGTCAAAACCCGTATCAGTACGCCCTCGAGTTTGCGTATGTTATCCACGTTTGCCGAGAGTGTTTTTGCGAGTTCAATCGGAATATCAACTCCGCGGCGTTTGGCTTTTATCATAAGAATAGCGGTTCTCAGTTCAAAATCAGGAGGTCCGATATCAATCGTCAACCCTCCTTCAAAACGGGATCTCAGACGGTCCTCCAGTTTTTGGATTTCGTCCGGCGGCCGGTCGGACGTCATCACAACTTGACCCTTAACTTGTTGGATTGCGTTAAACGTGTGAAAAAACTCTTCCTGGATGGAGTATTTTCCGGCAATAAACTGGACATCATCAATCAGAAGCATATCTACCAAACGGTATTTCCTTTTGAATACAGATGTGGTTTTGTTGCCGATTGCCTCAATGATTTCATTGGTAAATTCTTCCCCCGTACACGACATGATTTTAGTTTTCGGTTTGTCTTTGAGCACATGATGGCCGATTGCCTGCATGAGGTGAGTTTTCCCGACTCCCGTTCCTCCGTATAAAAACAACGGGTTATAGGAAACGCCGGGGGCTTGGGCTACGGCGGTTGCCGCAGCGTAGGCCATCTGATTGGAAGATGAAACCGCAAAATTCTCAAACGTATAGTCCGGATTCAACCGCACTGTGGGTTTACGAGGAATTTCTTCTGATACGGGTAACGTAAAAAGAGGTTCGGACTCGTTTGAAGCGGCGGGAAGTGATACCGGAGCGAACACAATCTCAATGTCGGTTTTGGTATACCCATCAAATGTTGCTTTGATCATGGAATGGTATCTTTTTTCTATGAGAGGGATAAGAAGCGGTTGGCGGCAACCGATTTCTGCTTTTTTTCCGTCAAATGACAGGAGAGTAAGCTGGTGAAAGAAGGTTTGATAGACTGCTTTACTGATTTGGGTTTTCAGATCAGCTAAAATTGTATTCCATAAAACTAACGGGTCCATAGTTATCCACATACTAGAAAAGTTATCCACAATTGTCAATCAATCAAAAGTGGTATTTTCTATAACGAAGTAAATATGTTACAATTCCCACATGTCAAAACGAACGTTTCAACCCAACAAAGGAAAAAGACGGAATACTCACGGATATTTAAAGAGGACCAGTACCCATTCAGGACGAATGGTATTAAAACGACGCCATCTGAAAGGTCGGAAAAAAATCACAGTCTGATCCATGCTTCCCAAGATTTACCGCCTGAACGTCAAAAACTTTTACCACAATACTCACACCCAGAGAATCATCAGAGAACGTTTTTGCGAGATAAGAATAAAAAATCACGAGACTCAGAGCCCTAAGCTGGCGGTTACCGTACCGAAAGTTATTGAAAAACGTGCCGTTTACCGTAATCGGACCCGGCGTCTTATTTATGAATGGGCTTATCCGATCTTGTCAAAAAGCACCCAACCTTTGGATGTTGTAGTCCGTCCCAAAAAAATAATTTTGAAAGGCACGGAAGATGAAGCGAAACTATTTTATACCCGGATATTTAACCTGATTTTCCATCCGTAAATTCCGAAGATATTTATGTCCAAATTATATTCAAGTTCTGTTCATGCTTTGCGGTTTAACCCTATTCTCGTCATGATACGCGGGTACCAGAAAGTGTCCCGTTTGTCGGGTTTTCAACAGGTTTTTGGCGTTTCATGCCGCTATAAACCAACCTGTTCCGAATACACCTATGAGGCTGTTAAGCGGTATGGTACAATGAAAGGACTTTTGAAAGGATTCAAGCGGATTTTGCGCTGCAACCCTTGGACAAAAGGCGGATGGGATCCTGTTAAGTAATAAACCAGTAAAGAAAAACACTTATTAGTTATGTTTGAAACAACGAACATTTTTAATACGCTTCTGATTATTCCGATTCTAAATGCTTTAATCGGAGTATATAAGCTGCTTACTCTGGTTGCTATTCCCGGAGCTTTGGGATTTTCACTGATTATCCTTACGGTAATTATCCGGCTGATTTTACACCCGCTTACCGCCGCACAGCTCAAGAGTACGCAAAAAATGGCTCAGATGAAACCTCACCTTGACCGACTTTCCGCGCAGTATAAAAATGATAAGACGAGACTTCAACAGGAGCAGTTGAACCTTTATAAAGAAGCCGGAATCAATCCCGCCTCAGGGTGTCTTCCGCTTCTGATCCAAATGCCGATTCTGATCGGTCTTTACAATCTTTTTTTCCAGCTTCTCAATCCTGAAAATAGCGTAGAAAAAATCGTCACCAGCATAAACAACGTTGTCTATTTTCCGTTCCTGAAGATTGCCACCTTGGATCTGTCATTTTTCGGTTTGAACCTTGCTTATAAACCGTCGGATTGGCAGAAATACGGTTGGTTCCTCCTGGCTATTCCGGTTATCACGGCACTTCTTCAGTATTATCAGACGAAAACGATGATGCCCCCAGCGCCCAAAGCGATCGTAAAATCAAATGAGGAGCCGAAAAAAGAGGACATGAATGAAATGATGCAAAAACAAATGACTATCATGATGCCTCTCATGATCGGCTTTTTCGCCTTTTCGTTTCCGATCGGACTTGCGCTTTACTGGAACACCTATACGATATTTGGTATAATCCAGCAACGTCATTTGAATAAAAACGTTCCAAAGAAATAAGTTATGGCAGTTGCAAAAAAAACCACAGACAAGGAAATAAAAAAGACCATCGAAGACATTCTGAAACATCTGACTATTACCGCAAAAATTACGGTTACCAAAGATGAATCAGAAAACTATAGCGTGGCGGTTGAAACAGAAGAGACGGGGCTACTTATCGGCCGGCACGGTGAGACTTTGAATGGGCTTCAGTTGCTTCTGGGTATTATTCTTTACAAAAAACTCGGACACTGGGTACACGTCATGTTGGATGTCGGGGATTATCGTAAAACCCGTGAAGACAGTATTAAGGAAATGGTGACCAGGATTATTGCCGAAGTAGAGCAAAGCGGCCAGCCGGTTATGCTTCCCTATATGACACCGCTTGAGCGCCGGATTGTGCATCTCATGCTGACCGATCATGAACGCGTTATATCCGAGTCCCAGGGGGAAGGCCGTGAACGTCGTGTTATGATACGGTTAAAGTGACACAGAGGATCTCCCGGCTTCTTTTCTATCTTCTTCTCGTCTTGCTGCCGACTCAACTCGGAAAACACTTTTTCTTTCCCTTCTCAAATGTCCGCGGAATACCCGTTGACTACCTTGCTCCAACAATCTATTTAACCGATATCGTCATTATCCTGATGATTGTTTTTTTCGTGCTGGAATCTTGGATTCAAAAAAGGAAGCTTGAGGTCCCTCCCTTTTTAAGAGCGTCCGGAGTCCCTATTATTCTTCTGGCAGGATATCTTCTTATAACCTCTGTATTTTCTTCAGAACCGCTTGGCGCGCTCTATAAATGGTTAAAGTGCATGGAATACCTGGGTCTTGTTGTCGTTGTCGCCAGAATTCAGCCCCCATTCTCCCGGATAATTTTCGCATTATCCGTCGGTGGATTCTATACATCGATCCTCGCCATTTGGCAGTTTATCATCCAGCATTCGGTGGGAGGTTGGTGGTGGTTTTTGGGAGAGCGGACATTTTACGCGTCGACTCCCGGAATTGCCGCATTTCCTTACAACGGGCAACTGTTTCTTCGCGCTTACGCGACTTTTTCCCATCCGAATGTCCTGGCCGGCTTTTTTGTCATCATTAACCTTCTGATGATACCGTATATCGTCCATACGATTTCGTTCTTTCCCCGGTTGTTAAAAGGCTGGTATATAGGAATCGTGTTATTGAATACCGTCGGACTTATTCTTACGTTTAGTCGGGGAGCGTGGATCGTGTACGGTATCGGACTGGGAATTCTTATACTGGGCAAGGTCCATAAATCTTATCAAAAACCCCTGCTGTTTACTTCCCGTTTATTGGTGGTTTTATATGCGGGCATAGTGCTTTCTTTTTTTATTCCACAGTTTATAACATCGTCTGATCGGACGGTTACCGAGCGGAAAATTCTTCTCAATGGAGCCGTACGGCTTACGCTTCAGAATCCGCTTATAGGTGTTGGATTGAATCAGTTTATCCCCCGGGTCCAGCCCCTTCTCCCGCAGGACGTCGGAATATTCCGTTTTCAGCCGGTTCATAACAGTTATTTGTTAATAGGGGTCGAAACCGGCTACATCGGCTGCATCTTGTTTTTAGGTGTTATTTTGGGGTTGATAAAGAGAGGATTAAAATCATCCTTCTATCTTGTTGTCCCGGTT
>Ga0172379_10006575_pt1 | contig 15463 bp, 7 predicted proteins | sample GrowelOW334metaG_FD_119756 | JGI IMG/M metagenome (GOLD analysis project Ga0172379, IMG submission 119756) | Groundwater microbial communities from an aquifer near a municipal landfill in Southern Ontario, Canada - Groundwater well OW334 metaG | ecosystem: Environmental > Aquatic > Deep...
AGTTCTCTATTCTTTCTCCGATGGACAAGCGTGACTTTATCCACACCCCCCTTTCTCATATTTACGAGATTCTTTCATTTATCGAGATTGCCTATACGATTGGTTTTATCTCCGAAATGAACACAATTATATTAAAGAATGAGTTCAACGGGCTTATCACAGAGCTCAAATCACACCAATCAAAAGACAAGCATTTTACATTCACATTGGATCAAAAAATGTTCGAACTACCCGAACTTAGAGGTGAACCACAAGACCTTGTTTCAAAGGGCCGGCAGTATGTAAAGGACAAAAGGACATCCTTAAATACAATGTCCTTTATAAATAATAAAAGTCCTTTACAAAATTTTCAAACAAAAAAGACATACTCTTCCACAAATGTTTTGGCTGATAAACAAGAAAGAATTAATAAGATTATTGCAACAATAAAGGACAAGAAAGATTTAATAGGGAATCGAGACGGAGTTTCTATAAAGGACATTTCTTTCTCCTTCACCGACTGCTCAGAAAAGACAATTCAACGTGAACTCAACTCTCTCGTATTAAACGGCAAATTAAAGAAAACCGGAGCCAAACGCTGGTCCCGCTACGCAATGGTAGAAAGTAGTAAGTAGCAGGTAGTAAGTAGGGATGGGCTGGCTTTGCCAGCCCATTCTTTCGACGCCCTTTTGCATCTGTATTTTGCTACTTTCTAGATACTACTTAATGCCCTATATTTACTACTTTTTGCCTATTATTGAGCTAACTCTTTCTTCCTACCACCTTACTACTTACTACCTTCTACTTACTACTTATCTAAGTTATCCACACCCCACCCTTATATATATTGCATATTTAAATACCTCAGTATATAATATGCATATGTGTTATCACTAGTAATATTTTACTAAGTATGATAATATATAGTATCCCCTGTATACCTATATTATATAAGTATACTTCGGAAAGATCATTGAAAATAGAATACCATTAAATTCTAATACCAAGGAGGTAATGGCTGTTTAATTTTCTCTGGTCAAGATCCATTTTGTTTTTACATTTTTATCTAGTTTATTTGACTGCACTTTTTACTCACTTTACTTTTTTCATCCGACAACTACTTTTGATAGAGAGGTTGTGTAGGGTGAAGAGCGTGCCCCGTGGAAGCTTTGCTTCTTTACGGGGAGAAGTATAGAGAATAAAAAACAGAAAAATAAATAAAATAAAAAATAAATTCAGAATGTGGTATCGGCCCTGTCGACAAGGCAGATATGCTTGTCTCGTCTTTTCTTTACTCTAGAAGTTAAGAAGGGTAAAGACAGGCAGTAATTTTAGTTTAGTTTTTCCAATAATTATTTTATTTTTTCTTTTCACTTACAATTATTTTTTTCTCGTCTACATTTTTTTTGATAGAGAAATTATGGAAGGGTAGAGAAGTAATGAAGAGTGCCAAAGAAATATAAAAAAATTATCCGGATGTTAATTGGTTTTGTTTACGACTTTTGATTTTTAATTTTTACACCACCACAACTTTTTTGATAGAGAGAAGTGTATGGTTTAAATTTTGAAATTTAAAGGTTCGGTAAAAGATTTTTATTTGTTGATTCTTAATTCTTAAGTATTTTAAATTCTTAACTATTAATTATTAATTCTTAATTATCTGATATACACACACATTAGTTTTTTTCTGGAATGACACAATATATTATCAGTCGTCATCCAGAATTAGTCGAAACTAATCTAAACGTGTATAAATTATAAAATATGTTAAAAAAATTTTTAATCGGAACATTTTTTGCTGCTCTTTTGTTCGTAGGAACAGTAGTTTCAGCTTCTTATGATTTCGGTCCTACTACTTTAAAAGTAGGTAGTACAGGTGACTATGTCAAAACACTTCAGACTGTTGTAGGAGCAACTGCCGATGGCAATTTTGGTCCTTTAACAAAGGCTGCAGTTATGGCATGGCAAGCAAACAACGGCTTAGTTGCTGACGGTTTGTTTGGAAATCTTTCAAAGGCAAAGGCAAACCTTGGTCTTGGAGGAACAACCGGTGATGTAGCAGGATGTCCAGCAGGTGCGCTATTCAATTCATTGACAGGCGCTTCATGTACAACATCTCTTCCAGCCGGATGTACAGCAGGTGCATTGTTTAGTTCAACAACTGGACTATCATGTGCATCAACTCCAGTAGTAACTGGATTGACAGGAACTTATGGAACAATCTCATCAATGACTCAACTTTCACAATATAGTGGAGAAGAAGTTGGTGCTGGCCAAAGTGATGTCAAGGTTGCTGGATCTGACATTAAAGCTTCAAAAGACGGAGACATTCAACTAACAGCAATGAAAATATACTTTGACTCAACAGGAAATGATTCTGGTGATTCAGATCGTATAATTGACTACGTTAGTTCAGTTTCAGTCTGGTTGGGTTCAACTGAGGTTGCTACTGCTGACACAGCAGACTTTGCTCGTATTTCAACAGGTGTCTACTCAATGACTGTTCCTCTAACAGGAGCAATTGTTAAGGCTGATACAACATCAAAGTTATATCTAACAGTTGATGTTGTAAGTAATCTTGATTCAGGAGACATCGCTGGAGCTACCGAATGGTCAATTGCTATTGAAAATATTCGTTATGTAGATGGCTCAGGTGTTACAACAACTGATACAGCTTCAATCCCAGCAAATATGGATTACGATACTGCTGGTAATGGAGTTAATATAGAATTTGTTAGTTATTCATCAGCTTCAGATACTGAATTAAAAATTTCTGATAATACTACGCCAGTAGCACAAGTTGTTAAAGTTAGCACATCAGCTAATACTGATAACGTTGCCCTATTGAAAGGTAAGTTACAAGTAAAAGGAACATCTGATGTTTGGTTAGATGCACTTCCAATTACTCTTACTTCAACAGGAGCAGGTGATTACTATATTGATGCTATAGCAAATTCCGTAACTCTTACCATTGATGGAAAAGAATTTACAGAATCTCTTGGCACAAACTGTGTTGCTGAAGCAAACTTCTCAACAGCAGGGGACTGCGGAGTTTCTGGTACAGAAGGAGTTATGTTTGACAATCTTGATTTAACAATACCAGCTGGTACAACAATAAACTTCTCAGTTTCTGCTGATATCAACGATATTGAAAATTCAGGAACTGCAGCAACTGACTTCGATGAAGGAGATACTCTTGTTGCATCTTTGACAACTGCAGGCCGTGCATATATAGTTGCTGAAAATGAAGAAGGAGAACAATTGACCAATTCTACAGAAATGACTGGTTCTCTAACAGGTAAAGCTCAAGCATTCCGAAGTAGTGGTATTCAAGTAGCATTAGTAAGTACTTCAGCTACTGTTTCTCACCTAGGTGATGCTGCAAATGTAGGAACAGATGCGGATCAGGGAACATATACTGTCAAGTTTAGTGTTACTGCCTTCGGTAGTGATGCTTACGTTGACAAGGATGCTGTAGAAGAACTTGCTGGTACAACTGCTACTCAAGTATCATATTACTTTGAAGATGGTAATAGTAATGGTGGTGATATGGCTGCTGGAGTTGGAACTTTGGTTTCAACTGGTGATGCTGCAGGTACAACATCATTCAAGGTAACAGAAAATGAAACAGAGACATTCACATTAACTGTTCTAGGTACAGCTTCAGCTGATACCTTCAACTATGTTGCGATTTCTGGTATTGGTTACAACCTTACCTCTAATGCAACAGCTTGTGATACCGTCTACTCTTTCAATCTTGATGACTTCAAGACAGCTGATCTTTACTTGAACGACTACTAATTTAATTAGTTAAATTCAATTTAGATTAATTGTACTGGTTAATACGCCTTAAAATGTATTCAAAAAACTCCCCGAAAGGGGAGTTTTTTGTTGTGAGGGAAGGGAATATTTTCCCAGATACCTGGTATCTGGGAATATATGGGAACCCTCTTAGCAATTAGCCAGCAATCCAAACGGCTCAAATACCCGGTATTTGAGCCGTTAACTTCCCGGACACCGGGTGTCCGAAAGTCCCGAAGATCAAAATATCAGAAAAATAGCCCCAGATAGAGGCTTTGCCCCTATCTGGATCTATTTCTTAACTTTATAAAGTTTGGAAAATTTTGACTAACTTTATAAAGTTTGATAATATATGAATATGGAAACTATACAACAAAAACTTAAGATAATTCAAAAAAAGCTCGTTATAACTCAGACCCAATTAGCAGAAAGATTTGGCGTTTCTTTTGTTACATTGAATAGCTGGTTGAATGGCAAGTCAACCCCTCGAAAGAAAATGGAAATTCAGATAGAAGATTTATTCCTTGAAGTCACAGGCCAAAAGATAATTTCCCTTGATAAATTACTTACAAAAAAACAGGCCCTAGTTGAAAAGGCCTCTAATTATGGAAGTGTTATAGATGAAATCTTGAACAATAAAGATATTTTTGATGAATTTGTTCTCAAACTTACATATCATAGTAATAGCATAGAGGGGAGTACTCTTACAGAAGGAGATACTGCCGCTATTCTTTTTGACAATGTATCTCTTCCAAATAGGACCTTAATTGAGCAAGTAGAAGCGAAAAATCATCAGACTGCCTTAAATTATTTATTTGATTATATCGCAAAAAATGGACGAATTGACGAGAATCTAATATTAAAATTACACGGTATTTTAATGAATGGAATTAGGCCAGATGCAGGTGCTTATCGTAATCACGCCGTTAGGATTTTAGGTGTTAATTTACCGACCGCGAATTATATGAAGGTTCCAGATCTAATGAAATCGGTTGTATCTGATTTAGAAAATAAAAAAGAGGATATTATCAGTATTTCAGCTAGTATTCACAGTCGTTTTGAGCAAATACACCCATTCTCTGATGGGAATGGTCGTATCGGACGTTTAATTATGACGGCAATGCTTTTGAAAGCCAATTTTGCTCCGGCTATTATCCATCAACAGCAAAAACAACTTTATTATACTTATCTTTATAAAGCCCAAACAAAAGGGGACCAAAGTCAACTTGAAGATTTTTTATATGATGCAGTTATGAGTGGGTTTAATATTTTGGAACGAAATTTCTAGGGGTCTGAGTTATTCACCTTTTTATCAAGTTGATTTATTGCAAGGGGTTAAAGTATAATAAAAATATGTTAAACGATGAAGACATAAATAAATTAACACAAGCATTTCAAGAAGTTTTTGTGACAAAACAGGATATAAAGGAACTCAAAAGTGATATGGCTGACTTAAAAGAGTTGATAGCAATCCAAGATGTATTAAGGGCCGAAAAAGAGCCCATTTTATCAGGTGATTTAAGAGAATTAGTTAAAAAGTTACAGTAATAATCGTGAAAAAAGTTGTCCTCCTTGCAATAGGGGACCACGATATTTATAAAGGAGAATAAGTTTCCCCTTACTACTTACTACCTGCTACTTTCTACTTGCCAAGTTATCCACACCCCCCATTTGTATTGCTTTTTTATTTATTTATCTGATATAATGTAGTTACTAATTCTATTTGAATTTTTGTTTTTGTGTTCTATTATTAATGTCGAGTTTTTATTTATTATTAACTATCTATTTTAAATATAAAAAATATTTATTGGATAAAAATTATGAAATTTAATTTAAAAAATGTTTTTCTTTCAGTCGGAATGTTTGTTTTCGCTTTAGGTGTTTTTGGCCTTGTCCAAACAAATAAAGCAGAAGCAAATGATTGTACTTTCACTGGTGCCACCGACAATGATTGGCACACAACTACTAACTGGGGTAGTTGCGGAGGTGTTCTTCCTCAAGCAGGTGATACAGTAACTATTCCTACTGCTAAAACTGTAACTATGACAGGGAGAGCTCCTACTACAGGATCACTGACTTCTCTCACAATAGCAAATCCTGCTGCTGATAGTAATGGTCTTACTATTGGTACTGGTAATTCTGTTTATGTATCAGGTGCTGTTACTTTAGCTGGTTCTTCAGGCGCAGGAAATTCGACTCTTGCTGTCGGAGCAGGAACTTTATCGACAGCAACTATTTCTATTACAGGTGGAGGATCTACTGGTAATTCTGTAATTAGTGTCGCTGCTAGTGGTACTATTACTGCAACAGGTGCAGTTACTCTTGCGGGAGTTCAACCTAGAGCTCAACTTACTTCAACAGGTGCAAGTAATATTTATATCGGTGGCCATTTTTCTAATGGTGGAGTATTTGATGGAACGGGAGGTACTGTAACTTTCAATGGAGGACAAACCCAAAATGTTGGTATTTCTACAGGTTATAACAATGTTGTTATTACTAATAGTAGTGCTGCTGTCTTGGGTGGGACAACAACCTTTGCTACACTTACTTTGACTTCAGGAAGTTTGGATACGAATACGCGTGATTTTACTGTCACAAGCACGTCTTCAATTACTGGGACAATAACTCTTGGAACAGGGACGAAAACATTTACAGGTGATGTTACTTTGAACAGTGGTGCAGTCTGGAATGAAACTGGCGCTGCTGTTGTTGTATTTGGTGGTAGTTTAGCAAATGCTTCTACAACCTTTACATCAAGTACTGGATTACATACATTTGGTGGTGCTTCAAAAGTTATTAGTGGAGCATCTACAACTGATATTCAAAGTGTTCAAATTGATGATGATACTTCTGTTACAGGAACACTTGAGGTTCTTACTCTTCTTGCTGTAGCAGATGGAAAAACTCTTACAAACACTGGAACAGTAACTGCTACAACAGCTCTTTCTGATGTGACAGCTACTGGAACATTTCTCAACAGTACAAATGGTACTTTAAATCTTGGTGGCACGGTGGATATTGCTACATTAACTGCTACAGCATCAGGTAATACCGTAAATTATACAGGAGCGACCCCAACTTGTTTAGCTGTAACCTATGAGAATTTAACATTCAGCGGTAGCGGAACAGTTACTTGTGCCGCTACTTCTGTCACTGGTGATTTGACCCTCTCTGGAACAGTAGCTCTCGCTCCATCCGGCGCATCTCTAACTATTGGTGATGTTTTAACTGTCGGCACTGGTACTACATTTACTCTTCCAAATATCGCAGTAACTGTTACCGGAGCAACTTCAGTTACAGGAACAGTTAATACTGCGACGGGAGCAACCGGCACGAAAACATTTACAGGTGCGGTAACTGTTAACTCTGGTGGTGCATGGAGTCTTACAGGACAAGATCCAGTTACAAGTTTTGGCGCAGGTATTACAAATGATGATGATACCGCTATGAATATGGGTTCAGGCGCTTCAACTTTAGTTGGAAACCTAGCAGGTTCTGGTGCTATCACTTTTGAAGGCGCTTTAACTGTCTCAAGTGGAACGACAACTAACAGTAATACTGGGACAGTCACAGTTACTGGTCTTCTAACTCTTACTGGAGGATGGACACAAGGAACTAACTCAACACTTTCTCTTGGAGCAGCCACTCCATTTGCTGGAGATGGAACATTCACTGGTTCAGGAACCGGAAATACAGTAACTTACACCGGAGCATCTCCAGCAATTAAAGCTGGTACTTACAACAATCTAACGATAAATGGTTCTGGTACAGCTACTGTCGGGAGTGCAACGATAGTAAATGGAACAATGACAGTAACTAGTGCTATTACAAATAATAGTACTTTAACAGTTACCACTGCTCTCACAGGGGCTAGCACATTAACAAATAGCGCTACCGGTACTTTGAATATTGGTCAAGCGACAGCTCCTTTAGCTGATGGAACTCTCACAGCAACTGCTACGGGAAACACTGTTAATTACACTGCTGCTTCTCCAACTTGTAAAACTCAGGTTTATGACAACTTAGGATTTACTGGTAGTGGGACGGTAACTTGTGCCGCTACTTCTGTCACTGGAGATTTGACTCTTTCAGGGACGGTATCTTTGACTCCATCCGGCGCATCTCTAACTATTGGTGATGTTTTGACTGTCGGCACTGGTACAACATTTATCTTACCAGGTATTGCAGTAACTGTTACTGGAGCAACTTCAGTTACAGGAACTGTAAGTACAGTAACAGCAGCTACAGGAACAAAAACATTTACTGGTGCTGTCACAATAAACGCAGGTGGTGTATGGAATCTATCTACTACAAATCCAGCTACTAGCTTTGCCGGTGGTATCACTATGAGCGGTACAACCTTTAACAACGGTACTGGAGCGGCAGCCTTTACGGTAAACCAAGCCTTGGCTGGTGCCCAAGCAATGACTTTCGGAGGATTGCTAATTCCTAGTGGAGGAACAACATTAACTAATAATAATACAGGTACAGTCACAGTGTCTTCTACTGGTGGTATTACTTTAGCCGGTAACTTTACTCAGGGTGCTGGTTCAACTTTGGCTTTAGCTGCCGCTACTCCATTTAGTGGATCTGGTACATTTGACGCAACAACAAACGCCAATACAGTTAATTACACTGGTGTTGCCCCAACTGTAAAAGCAGTTGTTTATAGAACATTGGGTCTTTCTGGAAGTGGTGCTGCGACAATGACGGGCGTCACAACTATTGGTACAAACTTCAATATGAGTGGTTCAGTTACAGCTACGCCTGTTATCACAACAGTCGGAGGAAATGTGAGTATTACAGACACTGCAGTCATGACAACAGGTGCAGCAAATGTAGTTACTGGAACTCTTACTGTTGGCACTGGGGCAACTTTGACTCTTGGTGCTTATGCATTAACAATTGGTGGGACTTCAGGTATTACTGGAACAATTAACACAACATCTGCAACTGGTACTAAAACATTCACCGGCGCAGTGACAGTAAATACCGGAGGTGTTTGGGATTTCTCTACTGGTGGACCAGCAGTATCTTTAGCTGCAGGATTAACAGTTGATGGAACAGGAACATTCAGTTCAGGTGCTGGAGTTTATACCTTTATTACTGGTACTGCTCAAACTCTTGGAGGAACTCGAGCTATTACGATTACAACTATTACAAACAATGATGCAACAGGAGCGGGACTTACTTTACAAGATGATGGGGTAACTATCACAACTCTTACTCAAGGATCAGGGGCTGTTCTAACCTTTGCCGGAGCAATACCAACAATTACGACACTGGATGCTGATGTATCTACCAACACAGTTCAATATACTGGTGCAAGTCAAGCAATTAAAGCTACAACATATGACGCTCTTACTATTAATGGATCGGCTACTACCAATACTGGAACGACAATAGTAAATGCAACGATGACAGTAACTACTGCTGTAGCAAATAGTGGGACTTTGACAGCTGACACAATTCTAGTAGCAGATGGAATAACTTTCACAAACACTGGAACAGTAACAGCTACTACCGCTTTGTCTGATGTAGGAACTACTGGAACATTTCTCAATAGTACAAATGGTACTTTGAATCTTGCTGGACTTTCTGATGTTGGTACATTAACAGCAACAGCAACAGGGAATACAGTTAACTACACTGCTAGTGGAGCACAGACAGTGAAGGACCCTGGTACAGCAACTGATTACGTTAATCTAGGACTTTCAGGAAGTGGAGCAAAGTCAATTGCAAGTAATACTGACATTAGCGGAAATCTTACGATAACCGCTGATGCTATAGCTACTCTTTTGACTGATAGTCTTAGTTCTGCTAATAAACTTTACTTTGGATCTACATTACAACGTTCGGGTACTTGGGGATCAACAGCTTCGGCTGCAACCCATACTAGCAATACATATTTCACTGGTGGTATAACTTACCTTATAACAATCGCTACAGGAAGTAGTTCTGGTAGCGGTGGTAGTAGTGGTGGTAGTAGTGGTAATTCAATCACTTGTGGATCTGCTTACACTCTAGTAAATGGTGCTTGTGTAGCTAAGACTGTTACCCCAGTAGTTACTCCAACCACGAATACATTTGAAGGTTGTGGATCAAGAACAACTGGTTTTAGCACAACAACAGGAAATACTTGTGTGGGGAATTCTTCAACAACCCCAGCAGTTCCTGCAACTCCAGCTAATCCAACGATAAATCCTGCAACTCCTGCTACCCCAGCTGTAGTTTACAACTTTGGAACGACAACTCTAAAGAATGGAAGTAAAGGAGAAGCTGTCAAGGAACTACAAAGATTCCTAAATGCAAAATTGAATCTAGGCCTAGTAGTCGATGGCAAGCTTGGTCCAAAGACCATCGCTGTCATCAAGAAATGGCAAAAGGCAAATGGTCTAGTAGCTGATGGTCTCATTGGTCCAAAAACAAAGGCCATGATGAACAAATAATTCTTAATATAGATTAAAGAATGGGTTAAAGCAGCATTTCGGTTTACCGAAATGCTGCTTTGCTTTTCACCTTTCACTCCAATCTTCCCAGATACCAGGTATCTGGGAGAATTCCTCTGATACCTCTCAGACACATCCCGGACACTCGGTGTCTGGGAAACACAAATGAATAAATAAAAGCATTGCGAGGGATTACCCTCGCAATGCTAACCCCCAAAACCTAACATAAAAGTTATCCACAGTTTTCTCCAAGTAGGGGGTATTCCCAGATACCAGGTATCTGGGAAGAAAGTTATCCACAGATTGAAGGAAAAATATAGAATGTTATAATTTAAATATGGAGAGACTGAAAAGTTGTTCCTTTTGTTTTTTACTCAAAAATTTTAGAGAAAAAAATGATGTAGCGAAAAAATATTTTGTATTTCTGTTCGTGTCCGCGATTTTTTTAATTAGCGGATTTTTTATTTCAACTGTTTGTGCTGAGGAGGAAGAAGAGGAATGGAGTAATAATGTGGAGATGACGGAAGTGAATGATGATATAACCGAAGATACTCATTGGACTAAAGAGGGTAGTCCGTATGTTATTAAAGAAACAATTTTTATTGATGAAGGAGTAACTCTCAATATTGACCCAGGGGTCGTTGTGAAATTTGATTTTAGTTGGATTTCGAATTTTTATATTGATGTATATGGAAAAATATTTATAAATGGAACCGATGAAGAGCCTGTCTACTTTACTTCTATTTATGATGATATTGGAGGAAGTACAGATGATGATTATGAAGATTGTGAATATGCTGAATACGATGAAGAGGGTAATCCGATTGGTGAAGCAATTTCTTGTGAATCATATGATTGGATGGACCCATCAATAGGTGATTGGGGTGGAATTAATTTTATGAATTCAGAGGGATCTGAATTAGCTAACATGTTTTTAAAATATTCCGAAGATGCTTTTTATTTTGACTTCTCGAGTGCTAATTTTGAAAATTTGAATATATCAGACGCAGAAGGTGGAATAATTGTTGGTACTGAAAGTAATGTTGAAATAGTTGGTGGAACTTTTAATAATTTAGAAGACGCCTTTTATCTTTTTGATAATGGTTTATTAGATGTGGATAATATTTCTGTTACTAATACTGAGGATGGGGTTACCGCTTTTAATGGCGATTCCTATATAGAAGATAATCCTGATCCTCTATTAGAGCCACAATTTTATGATAAAAGTTTAGTAAAAATTACTGACTCAACCATTGAGTGTACTGATGATGGGATGAGTATATTTAATTATTATTCTTTAGAAATGAAAGGGGGTAGTATTTCCTGTTTAAATACGGGTGTTTATCTTTTTTCTGAAGCGAATGCGAAGATCGATGGAGTTAAAATTAGCGGAGCTTCTGAAAATGGAATTATTGCATTTGATAATACTGAAGCGGTTAGTATTGAAGTGATAAATAGTGAGATCACAGGAAACGGATATGGTTTTGAAATATTTGAATCACTATTTGTTGCTCATAATAATAGTATCCACGATAATACTTTAAAAGGAGTTGAGGCTTTTGATTTATATTCTGATCTGGACTTCACCTCGAACTATTGGGGGGATTCGTCGGGGCCTACGCATACGACGAATCCTTTGGGAACAGGGGATGAAATTACAGACGGTGTTATATTTGAGCCATTTTTGAAGCGTGATCCATTAATAAGGCAACAAAATCCAGTTATTTTAATCCCAGGAATTACGGGGACATATTTGATAAAAGATTATGGAGACAAGACAGAAATTTGGCCGGATTTGGGGAGAATAATTTGGCCATTTGGAGATACGTATTTGAATGATCTGGCTCTTGAAAAAGATGGAAAGGAAAATATTGAAATGCTTATGAAAGTTGGAGATATTATCCGTGGGGTTGAATCGAGGGGTATCCATGTTTTTGATAAATTAATTTCTGAATTGATTAATAGTGGAAGTTATGTTGAAGGAGAAGATTTGTTTGTCTTCCCATATGATTGGCGACTAAGCACTACTACAAATGCAAATTTTTTAAAAGAAAAAATAGATAAAATACTTTTGGATACTGGTTATGAAAATGTCGATATAGTAGCTCACAGTATGGGAGGATTGGTTGCCAAGAAATATATTGCAGATAACGGGAAAGATAAAGTAGAACAACTTGTATTTGTCGGTACTCCACAGCTCGGAGCTCCTAAATCTTTTAAAGCTCTTATGTATGGAGATGATATGGGATATGAAAAAAATATATTAAATATAATTGATTATATTATTTTAAGTTCTAAAAGAGTAAAATATATTTCTCAAAATATGCCATCTGTATATGAACTTTTGCCAAGTAAAAAGTATATTAATGAAAATGGAAAGTATGTGATAAATGCACTTGATAAAAATACTTCTCCCATTAGTTTAGATTATCAACAGACAAAAAATTTTATGATTGAAAAAGGTAGAAATAATCTCATGTTTCCTTTTGCAGAAAATTTGCACGATAGTATAGATGATCTAGATTTATCAGGGATAGAAACTCACAATTTTGTTGGTTGTGGAACAAAAACAATAGGAGAAATTACAGTTAAGCAGAAACGTTCATGGAAGAATTTGTTCCTTGGTTGGGTAGATGATATTCATTTAAAATATATAAATGGAGATGAGACCGTGCCACTGGAATCTGCTAATAAAACAATCGGAGCCAATATATATTATGCTGATGGTAATACTCACGGGTCACTACCTTCAGCTGAAGGGGTTCGGCAAAATATACTTTCAATATTAAAAGGGGAAGAATTAGAAAGCTACTCAAATATTTTAGACGATGCTTCCACTTGTAATGTTTCGGGGGAAGTTGTCTCGACTCATAGTCCTGTCGAGCTTCATATATATGATGAAGAAGGGAATCATACGGGACCGAATGCTGATGGAGATATAGAATATGGAATTGATGGGGTGCAGTATGATGTCGTTGAAGGGGAGAATTATGTCTTCTTGCCTAGTGGAGTAAACTATAGAATTGTGACGAACGCAACTGACACAGGGGGATATAATTTTGAAATTGAATCATTAAATGAAGAAGATGATATAACCAATACGTACAATTGGACTTTAATACCTCTGCAAACCTTGAATTCAAGTGGTGAAATATGGATAGGGCCTGATTATCCAGCTTCTAATTATTCTGTCAGTATGGATCAAAATGGAGACGGAGAAGGCGATAGTAGCTATGCCATGTCTTATGATGGAACTGCAGAAGCAGAGAGAGCGACAATGATTCACTCAAGTTCTTCTGGGAGTTATATTAAGATTTTTAATCAAAATATTAATGAGATAAATGTCGCAAAAATAGACAAGCAGGAGATATCTAATCAATCTAAGCAAACCATAGAAAAGGTTGTACTAAGTGAAAAATTTTACAGAGATGAGGTTGTAATAAAAGAAGAGGGAATAAAAAAGGATAGCCTATCGGCCTCTGCAGCAGATTCAGGGGTAGAAGTTCCATTATTATGGCCTGCAACCGCCCTGTTTGGTTTTGTTGGTATATTATTAGCTAAAATGTTTATAAAATTGTAAAATATATTTATGATACAAAAATTACAAAAATTTTTTAATAGAAAGCAATTAATTTGGCTAGTGTTTTTTTCTTCGATTATATTTTTGATCAGTATAAAAGGTAGCATAAAATGTGTTTCAGGTTTTCCTATTAAATTTTGGTCTAATTGTATTGATGTTGGTTATATACCTCTTAGCAAGATAATATTTGGTTCTATTTTAGATTTTTTTACTTGTTTTATTATTGTTTTATTTACTTATATATTTTTTAGGGTTACCTTTATAACAAAATACATCAAATATATATTAAATCCTTTATTATTAACAATATTAAGTTTTGCATCTTATGATGGATGTAGTGGAATAATTTGTTTATTTCCTGGGCATGGGCTTCCACTCGGTTATTTTTATGATCATAGTTTTGTTTTTAAGTTTTTTTTAATAGATTTTATTATTTTTGCTATTATAAATTTTGTAGTTTTGATGATGATTCAATATTTTAAAAAAAGATTTATAAAATATTAATATATTTTTATTAATCCCTGTTTGACTTTTGGGTATATCAGAGTATCATTTTATATGAACTAATTCCTTAACCTACTTAAACCCCCTAAGCCGTATGGAAACACGACAGAAGATTAGCAGTAAAAGAGTTGTCACGGTCGCCCCCAGTCATTTTTTTAGAGCGAAGAGATTGAAGAAAAAATTAAAACTAAGGCCTGGTGACAAGGTTTATCTTTCAGACCTACATGTTTTGGTAGATGAAGATCCTCTTGAAGAAGGATGTTTAAAGTTTATTAAAGTCTTCAATGAGAACAATGTTCAATTTTGTTTGCCAATTTCAGCTCTTCGTTTTACGGGGCATTCTCAAAAGGATTTGATCCATGCGAACCCTGGTGTTCTTCACAAAAAGGATTTTGAAGCCCTTCATCTTCCTAAAGATTTTTAATTAACCAGCCAAAATGGCGTTGAAAGAGTTGTCCCCCAGACGCTCTTTCTTTTTATCTAATTGAGAAAAATATTTATGCTATAATGTTATCATGATTAATAAACATTTTTTTAAGACATTTTTTTCATTTTTGGGGGTTATCCTTGTAGGTCTTATTTTGCTTGTTGTTATTGAATCATTTAAGAAATAGGGGATAATTGTGGAATATTGACAATTTATACTTATTTGCTAATATACTCGTGTAGCCGTAGAAAGTAGGCAACCAATAAGTCCTGCTGAGGTCGAACATTATATTACTATTTATAGTAATATAAACTACACATACGGCCCGAAAGGGTCTTTTTTTAACAAAGAGTGAGGGATAAATGAAAAGATTTAATAATTTTTTCATTTGAACCGAACGAATTTGTTATGTTTTAATAAACCTATTAAAAAGAAAAAATATGCCAATTACATTAGACAAAAAGAAAGAATTAGTGGCCTCTCTCGAAAGTGCGCTAAAAGGTGCAAATTCTGTTGTCTTCGTGAAATTTGATAAATTGAAAGTTGCCGATGTGAACTCACTTCGCCGAACTCTTCAAGCTCAAAAGGTTGGTTATCAAGTAGCAAAGAAAACTTTGCTAAAGCGTGCTTTGACCAGTCACAAAATTGCAGGAGAACTTCCTGAAATTCCTGGACAGGTTGCAATCGCATACAGTGATGACTTACTAGCTGGAGCTCGTGAAG
>Ga0172379_10006576_pt1 | contig 15462 bp, 12 predicted proteins | sample GrowelOW334metaG_FD_119756 | JGI IMG/M metagenome (GOLD analysis project Ga0172379, IMG submission 119756) | Groundwater microbial communities from an aquifer near a municipal landfill in Southern Ontario, Canada - Groundwater well OW334 metaG | ecosystem: Environmental > Aquatic > Deep...
AACCCATGATCTGCTCAAGCGCTGTTATGCCGTCCATTTTGGGCATGGTGATATCCATGGTGAGCAAATCGGTATTGGGATACAATTCCTTGTCTTTTTCGACGCCCTGCTCACCGTCGACCGCTGTGGCTACCACTTCGTAGCCTTCGGAAGTAAGGATTTGCCCGATTTGCTTGGCCACGAAAATGGAATCGTCCACCACAAGGACCCGAAACTTCTGGCCATCGTCCCGCCGGCCTTCAGGCTCGCGCTCGTTGATGGAGGGGAAATCCTGCCTGGTCTTCATGGATGCCTCGTTATGCCCTTTCCCTGATCGCTACGTTTATCTCTATCTTTCCCTGCGGAACTTCCATGGGAACGATCAAAGCTTCCACTTCGTGGTCGGATACTTCCATGTTGTCACCCGTAAAAAGGGCCGGTGGTGTAAGATCGAATTTAAAACCCAGATCATGCAGCTTGGTAACTGCCTGGGCGGTTATCATGTTCGCCAGTTCGGTGATGGTAGCCTTGCCGAGCTCGTCCAGGCTGGCAAGCTGCTCGCCATTCATGGCGGACGCAACCGCAAGCGCCGTAGCCTTGGACATGTCGAAGAGCACACGGCCCTCGACATCGCCGGCAAGCCCGACCAAGGCGGCAACGCCGAGCACAGGCATGGTGGTGGACTTGAGGTACAACTCCCCGCGTTTCACATCTTCGTTCAGGACTTCCTTAAGTACGTTAAAGGCTGCCTCTACAAAGGGGTTGATATATTCGACTCTCATTCTGCACTCCTTTCGGATTTTCCTTTCGACATGAATCAATCAGCCCGGGACCATGCGGATATATCAGGACTACCCAAGGAAGTCCATTCATCGATGGGGACCGGCCGCTCATTCTTTCCGAGTATAAGTATACCCCGACCCTTGAGTTTGTCTGAGAAATCGTTGAACACGCGAACCTGGTCCGCGAGCGACAGGAAGGACAGTAGATCGCGGGCAAGCACTATATCCAATTCGGGGAAGGGGTTCGCATTCAGCACGTCGTGGTATTCGAACATGATCGAATCCTTGAGATCCTGCGAGAATGAATACCCGTTTTTCCCCTTCGTTGTAAATTCACGGCAATAATCAGGCAATTCTTCCATGTCGAACACCAGGTTGGGGGCGGACGATATGGCCAGGAGATCGCTATCGTTTGCCCAGACCTTGACCCGGGTGTTCGGGTAGCGTCGCCTGAGCACGCAGGCGAAGGAATAGGTTTCCAACCCCTTCCCGCAACCCGGATTCCATACATTGATATTTCTGGAAGCCGTATCCGGCAGGATCGCTGCCATGGCATCAGCGTAGGCCTCGTCCCAGAACAAGCCGGACCAAGGAGAATAAAAGCCTTCCAGATACGCTTCTGCGTCGCCCTGGTCCCGCAACTGGACATCCGAAGGCTTGCGGGTACCCTTCCATTCCTTGAAACGGGCGGCCACCCAAGCCTCGTTCAGCTCACTCGCTGCAAAACGTTTGTTCGCGTACAGCGTTTCCTTGATAAAATCCAGATCCGAAGTGGAGACCGCCGCATTTTCATTGAGCGGAGCGGGCGCGACGGGTAAGGATTCGGCGAAGCTTGCCGTAACGGCCGCGACCGGCGGGAGCGCTTTTTCTTCCTGCTTGGGAGAGAAAATGCGTACGATATCCAGGATAATGTACAGCCGGTCCTGATTCTCAACGACCCCACGGATATATTTGATGTTGATATCGCCAAATATGGGGTGTGGGGCCTGGATGAGGTTGGAGGATATGCCGACGACCTTGTCGATGTTGTCCACTATCACGCCGAATACATGATCACCTATACGGAGGATAAGCATGCTCTCCAACGCGTCCTCGTGTTTCTTCTCGGCCGGGAGGTGGAAGAAAATACGAAGGTCGATTACGGGGATGATATCACCACGCAGGTTATAGACGCCTCGCAGGTAATTGTCGGCATTCGGCACGAAGGTGAACTTACCCGCTTTCGCGATTTCCTTCACGTTCATGATATCGATGCCGTAATCCTTCCCGGACAAGGCAAAGGTTACCATCTTAAAATCCACCGCGTCCATCCGTTGTTTGCGCTGATCGACCACCTCGGCGCGGGTCAGGGTCTCGCCGTTCGCTATCATGCTTTCCTCGCTACCGGATGGTCGCTTCTCTGCGACGACGTTCCTCGAGTTCCTTTTTCAGGCCGAGGTCAAGAAGCTGGCTGACATCGATAATGAGCGACACGGATCCGTCACCCAGAATCGAAGCACCGGCAATACCCGGTGAATTGGTAAATTGGTCGCGTAAGGGTTTGATGACGACATCTTCCTCGCCTATGAGGCTATCGACCATGAGGCCAACCTTCTTGTCCGCTGTTCCGACGATGACTACAAAATGGTAATCCTTCTGTTCCGTAGTTTTTATCCCGAACAGGCGATTCAGACGCAATAAGGAGATGACGTCGTTGCGGATGTTGAAAACCTCGTAATTATCGATCATCTTGATCTCGGTGGGTTTGATCCGGTGGCTTTCCAGCACCGATGTGATGGGAATGGAGTAGATTTCCCTTCCGACCCGTACGAGCAGGCCCTGGATGATCGCCAGCGTAAGTGGAAGTTTTATGGTAAATTTAGTGCCCTTGCCCCGCGTAGACGAGACGGTCACCATGCCGTTCAGCTTTTCTATCTGACGACGGACAACATCCAGCCCCACCCCGCGTCCGGATATGCTGGTGACTTGCCTGGCTGTGGAGAAGCCCGCCTCGAAGATGAGGTTGAATGCTTCAATATCGGTGAGTACCTTGTTTGGATGGACGAGACCCTTCTCGACCGCCTTGGCCTTGACCGCCTCTACATCGATCCCCTTGCCGTCATCGGAGATCTCGATGACAATCATGTTCCCCTCGTTGCTGGCCTTGAGCAGGACCCGGCCTTCCTCGTTCTTGCCGGCAGCGACCCGGTCCTCCGGGTTTTCAATGCCGTGGTCGATGGAATTGCGTACCGAGTGCATGATGGGATCCAGCAAGTCCTCGATGACGGACTTGTCGAGTTCGGTATCCTCGCCTTCGATGACCAAGTTGATCTTCTTGTTGAGGCTCTTCGAAAGGTCCCGCACCAAGCGCGGAAAGCGGGAGAAAATCTGGCTGATGGGAACCATGCGGATGCGCATGACCCCTTCCTGCAACTCGCCGGTTATACGGCCCAGATTCTGGGCGGTGGACCTGAACTTGGCCACGTTCGTTTTCAGGGTGGCCTCAAAGGGGTCGAAAAGGATGAACAGATCGCCGTACTTCTCGCCGATTTCCTTGCGGATCTCCTTGACGGTACGGCCCTGGCGTATGCTTTCGAGATAGTCGGGCAACGAATCGAACAGATTCTTGACCTTTTCGCGGTAGGTAGTTTCGGTAAGCTGCAATTGGGCAATAAGTTCGGCAAATTGGGTTGACACTTGGTTGAAGGTAGCCTTGGTGATCACCGTTTCGGAAACCAGGTTGAGCAGGTTGTCAATGCGTTTGGAATCCACCCGAAGGATGGCGCCCGCTTCCTTTCCCGCCTTCCTGGCGTCGGTTTCGCGCTGTGAACGCTCGGCTTCATCCTGCTCGGGAACGGCGGGACTTTCCTCCGCTTTTATGGACTCCACAGAGGCGGCCTTTACAGCGGGAGCAGTGGCGACACCCTGCCGTGCCGGAGCAGGTGTGGCGGTAGTTGCGGCTGGTACGTTGCGGATTGTGGATGCCAAGTCAGTTTTGACACTGCCCACCGAGGCAGGAGCCCGGGTGGAAGCCGAACCGGAAGCGACGGAAACATCGGAACCCAGGGTGACGTCGGGTATCGATACAAGCTTGGATAGATCCTTGGAGCTCTTGGTACTGGCGATATAATATTCTACAACAGGGTAAAAATTGTCTTCATACAGTTTTTCGAACTCCGGTATGGTTTTAAGCACCGCACCCGCTTCCTTGAGGGCTGCGAAAACCTGGATTCCGCCCACAGAGTTCATTATGTTGTCTTCGTTAAAGGTAACCGTAACCCGGTATACTGTGGTTCCCGGCTCCGCTGCCTGGACCAACTCGAGGAGTTCATATTCGGATAGCTTTCCGCCATCCAGGGCAATAGCCTTGGCGGGAGTGGTCGCAACTAGAGCGGGGACTGCAGGGGCAGCTTTTTTGGACGTGGCTCTCATACGGGAATTGCCGGCTGGGAGCAGGGCGCTCAATCGGTCCTCAAGGGGAGAAATATTCTCCTTATATACCTTGCCTTCCATCCGTTCGCCGAGCATTGCCTTGATGACATCTATGGAGGCGAGCAATACGTCTACCGTATTCTCCTCCACCGTAACGGCATCGGAACGGATCGCGTCAAGCACATCCTCGACCAGATGGGTAAAACCGGCCAGTTCAGACATCTCCACCGTAGCCGCTCCGCCCTTGAGGGTATGCGCCGCCCGGAATATTTCGTCCACTGCGTCACGGTTCCCGCTTTCGTTCTCAAGTACCAGGATATTCTGCTCGAGGGTGTCGACCTGGGACTGGGCTTCGCTGAAAAAATCCTTGAGGAGTTCCTCGTTATTGGGGTCTAAATAATCGCTCATTTCGATGCTAATGTTTATACACAAAACGTCTTCCGTCAAGGGATGGAGAGGGAATTCGGATGGAGATATTGGATATCAGATGCTTTTAGGCTGGATGTGGACTCAAACATTTCCTTGGAACGCCGATAAAAAGCGAAGAGACCCTTTAGTTTTAAGGGCTGTCTTGTGATAGAATGATGCGGGGGAACAAAGGATGCTACGAAACGGACGCAAAAGCGCGGGAGCCTTTGCCCTTTTCCTGTTGGCGATGAGCGCGGGAGCGGCTGAAATCAATGTACCGCTTCTCGAATTGGCCACCACGGGCAAAATGGTGGACGACGCGTTCACTTTAGGTACCCACGCCAATGCAGAAATCTCGATCCTGGGCGGCTACAAGTTTGGCGGTACCCTGCGTTTCGGATTCGATGCCAGCGATGTGGAAAAAGCCCTGGCCTATGCGGCTGCCCCCCCCTCGCCTATCGGCGGCGTTGAGGTAAGCCCGAATGACTACAATGCGCTGGTGGACCGCATGCGCAATTCCGCCACACTCAATTTCAGTCTGGCGGAGGTCTTGGTCCGGGATCCCTTTGGGGTTCCCCTTGAATTCGCCTATTTTATCGGTACTTCGGATACATTCGCATCGGGTGACGAATTTACCACCCGTTTCGGCTCCAATCCCATCGGGAGCGGCTTCCGGGGCTACTCGTACTTCCCCAACGGCATCGGTGATGACCCCAGTAAGCAATACGACGGTATACACGGCGTGTCGGGAACGGGCTTTTCCTTCGCGCTAACCGCCTTCGATCGCTTCGTGCCCATACTGTACGCCTACCAGGATACAGCTTTCGGATCCTCGGAACTTGCGGGAGGCGGCTACGAGCCGGTCAGGGGCAAATATTCAGCAGATTTGCGTGTATTGCTTAATGGCGACAAGGTGAAGCTGGAAGCCTTCGGTGGGTTCACCCTTCCCCATGGCAATACAGGCCTGTACCGTGGCGGAGCGTTGATATATTTCTCCACCGGAACCGGTGCGGATTTCATGGGCCAGATAGGTATCCCGTACTGGGACCCCAGCGAAGATTTTGGAATCGATAACGTATATCTGCTTTTCGAACCGCGAGTGGACTTCGGTTTCACATCCATAATCATGACCCTTTTCTACCATCCCGCATGGTATCGCCAGATGGATACGGGAGAGCACGGTGTAACGGATGTCAACTTCAAATTCCTCATAGGTGACCTGAGGGAGACCTCGATGGAAGGCGGTTTCGAAACCACCATCGGCATGCTCGGAACCCAGACCGAAGGAGAGGCTTTCCGGCTGGCCCTTGGACCTTTTTTCGCACTGGTCACCGAAGGCGTGCGCTGGGACTTTAAACTGCGCTTGAATCCCCTTCGCTTCTCCCAGCCCCTGGAAATGTTTGAAACCTTTATTGGCGTACGGACGGCATTCTGATGAAAATAAATGCAATCGTGACCTTGTCCCTTGCCTTGATGGCAGGTTCCCTCTTCGCCCTGGAAATAAGTTCGGAAGCATCGCTGGGCAACATTGCCTTTGACACCGCCCGATCCACCGCGCTAAGCAGTCCCTCCAACGCAGGGGCCTTTGCCGAAACCTGGGCATATGGCGGAAGCATAAGCGCGACCGAAAACATTGGGGATGCCATTTATTTCTCTGCTGGCATAGATCGGGATCCGACAATCCGCAATCTTGTTTTTACCCGGGTGGGTTTTGACGCAGGCTTCGCAAAACTGGCGGTGGGACCCTTTTTCGGCCCCTTCAACGCCGAGGGTTCCGTCCTGACCTCGGGTCTTTCAACGACCCTCAGGCTGGAATTCGCCGGCCTCCTCTTTGGTTCCTTCAGGTCCGATTCGACCATAGGTGCCGGTCTGGCAGCGCCGGGGGACTACGTGCAGGAGCGCAGCGAGGTGACTGTAGGTCTCTGGGTACCCAACGTCGTCGTTTCTGTGCGCTTGGCCTCGGATTCTTTTACTTGGAAAAAGGCAGCGGATCTGACAATAGTCGACGAGCGAATCCGCTATGAATTCGTCGCAGATGCGTTCAAGAAGAATATTCCGTATACGGTGGGCCTCAATTTCGGCTACGAAAACCTGAAGCGCTCCTACGTAGGTACCACCTCGGCGGATACCCTGACCGACGAATTGGGATCGGCCCTGATCGGCCTGAAGCTTGCTTTCCAAGTTACGGACCATTTCCGGATATCGGCAGCCGGAGAAGCAGCCCTCTACGCCTGGGGCATCGGCGACCTGAAAAGCCCACCAGTCAATTCAGCCCTGTTCAACGCGAACATCGGTGTCACCCTAACCTTCCCGCCCCGGACCGAAGGTTTTACGGAGAGTGGCGAGGGATCCTGACGCTTGGTTTATTCCTTTGCGGCCAGTATCCTGGCGCTTGGTCAGATCCTTCAGAGGTGAGGCATGGTGGCTTGGACCTGCTTTCTTAATGCCTTCTGCAACATTGCCGCAGGTTGCTCAGATCGGCGAGATTTCCTCGAAAAAACCTTTTTCGTAGTTTTTACGAACCCTATTCCAGGCGAAGGCCCTCCCGTTCATGACCACCCAGACACCGTGGGGCAGTAGGGTGGAAGCCAGGACGGCGGCTCCCAAGTTGAAAAGGGCGTCGCTTCCGGAGACCGAAAAAGGCACCATCGCACCGGTGAGCACGATGGTCTTGGCCAAGGCGGCCGGTCCCAGCAAATTCGCCGTCTCGACCATGCGATCTGTCCCGTGGGTGATGACGATGCGGTCTTCCGGGGACCTGCGGCAGGCTTCCAGCACACTTTTCCGGCTTTCGTCCCCCATTTCCAGACTATCCACCAGCTGGTTGATCTCCAACTCGACAGGTTCGGTGATGCGCACCTGCTTGACGATATCCGGCAGGTGGCTATTCTTGAAAGCCAGCACACCCTTTAGCTCGTCGTAGTGCTTGTCGAAGGTTCCGCCGGTGATGATTATCCTGAGGGACATGGTCAGGCCTTCATCTTCTGCAGGCTACGGCACGCCTCTTCCACATCGGCACGATGACCAAAAGCCGAGAAACGGATAAAACTCTCGCCGGCGGGGCCAAACCCCGAACCGGGGGTGGTCACCACCCAACATTTTTCCAGGATTTCCGCGAATACGTCCCAGCTTGCCTTGCCGGGAAAGCGTGCCCAGATATAGGGGGCGTTATCACCGCCCACGCATCCGACACCCAGAGCTTCCAGAGACTTGCGTATGAGGGCTGCATTTCCCAGATAGTGGTCGGTGAGTTGTCGCCCCTCACGAAGTCCCTCGGCGTCCAGGGCAGCCAGACCGCCATATTGGGCGATGTTGGAGGCGCCGTTGAAGATGGTGGTGCAGACCCGGTTCCAATCGCCGATGAGCGAGGTCCCATCGGCATACTTGAGCTCCTTGGGGACTATGGTCCAGCCAAGACGAACCCCGGTAAATCCTATGGGTTTGGAGAAGGAACTCAACTCGACAGCGCATTCCCGGGCACCCTGTATCTCGAAAATGGACTTGGGCAGTCTTGGATCCCGGATATATTCCGAATAGGCCGCGTCGTAGACGATGAGGCAACCCTTCTTGAAGGCCGCTTCCACCAGTAATTCCAGTTGGGCGCGCGTGGCCACGGCGCCGGTGGGATTATTGGGAGAACAGAAATAAAAGACACCGTTTTGGGGCAGAAGTGATAGATCGGGAAAGTAACCGTTGGACGCATCGCAGGGCAGATACTGGATGCCCGTGTAGCCTGTTCCGTTCCAAGCGCCGGCAGCCCCGGCTATGACCGAACCATCCACGTAGACCGGATAGGAAGGGTCCTGGACGGCAACCTTGACGTCCCTGCCGAACAAGGCCTGAAGTCGCCCGATATCGCATTTGGCGCCATCGGACACGAAAACTTCTTCCGGAGCGACCTTGCCGCTGTATAGGACTGCCGCGATGCGTTCGCGCAGGCTGGTAAGCCCCTGCTCGTCGCCGTAACCGGAATAGCCCTCGATAGTGCCTAGAGCGCGGGCTGCCCTCACCAAACCCTCATCTATATGCGGCGTCAGGGGTTCTGTCGTGTTGCCGATGCCCAGGCTGATAAGCTTGGCTTCCGGATGGGCTGCGGCGAATTCGCGGCGGCGCTTTGCGATCTCGGGAAAGAGGTAGCCGGCTTTGAGGTTGGAAAAGGCCGGGTTTCTTCTCAGCATAAGGTTCTCCTGTTCAAAGTTCAGTTTCGGTACGGTTCATTACGGATCGGTGAGAAGCTGGGCATTCGGGCAACCCGGAAAGCCCGCTGAAAGTCTCCTAAGCCTTGAAGGATGCGAGCTTGCCAAAATCCAGGGTGGCAAAGTAATCGTCCACGGTTTCTTTCCTGCGGATTTGGAGCACGGTACCGTCCGGACGCAGGAGCAGCTCGCCGCAACGGAGCTTGCCGTTGTAGTTGAAGCCCATGGCCCGCCCGTGGGCGCCAGCATCGTGGATCAGCACGAAATCGCCCATACCGATGGGGGGAAGCTTCCGCTGGATGGCGAATTTGTCGTTGTTTTCGCACAGGCTGCCCACGACGTCGTAGGTTTTGGTAGAGACGGAATCTTCCTTGCCGGCGATGGTGATGTGGTGGTAGGCGCCGTACATGCCCGGCCGCATCAGGTCGGCCATGCAGGCATCCAGTCCGATGTATTCACGGTAGATGTGCTTTTCGTGGATGGCCCGGGCGACGAGCCAGCCGTAGGGACCGGTAATTATCCTGGCCCATTCCATACGCAGACCCAGTGGATCGAGTCCTGCGGGTACGACTATGGCGTCGTAGGCTTTCTTCATGCCCTTGGCGATGTAATCGTAATCCAGCGCTTCCTGCTCTGGCCGGTACGGGATGCCCGCGCCGCCGCCCACGTTGACGAATTCGATGCGGATACCCAGCTTGGCCTTCAGGTCGACGGCCAGCTCGAAGAGGATTTTCGCCGTTTCGACGTGGTAGTCAGCCGAAAGCTCATTGGAAGCGACCATGGCGTGAAGGCCGAAACGCTTTGCGCCCTTTTTCCGCAGGAGCGCATAGCCTTCGAAGATTTGGTCCCGGGTGAGGCCGTACTTGGCCTCTTCCGGTTTGCCGATGATTGCGTTGCCCTCCTTCAGGGGGCCGGGGTTATACCGGCAGGATACCAGTTCCGGTATTCCACAGGCCTTTTCCAGAAATTCGATATGGGAGATATCATCCAGGTTGACCACCGCCCCGGAATCCAGGGCTTCCCGGTATTCGCTGGCCGGGGTTTCGTTGGATGTGAACATGAGGTCCTCGCCCCTCATGCCCGCCTTGACCGCAAGGACCACCTCAGGAGCGCTTGCGCAGTCGGCACCGAAACCTTCATCTGCAAGAATCTTGAGGATATAGGGATTGGGAAGTGCCTTAACCGCAAAGTGCTCCTTATAGGAGGGGAACACGGAGAAAGCCTTGGTCAGTTTTCGCGCGTTTACGCGGATCGCGGCCTCATCATAGAGGTAGAAGGGTGTCGGGTAGCTCGCGGCCAGTTCCTCGAGCCGCTCCTTCGATAGGGGGAAAGTCTTGTTGCTCATGCCAGACAAGATACCGAAAAACCACCTTGTCATGAAAGGGGGGAGTGCGGTCACCACAAATGCACCATAGAAGCGGAGACCGTTCACGAAGCCTTCACATTCGGATGCTATTGTCTTGAACGAAAGCCAAATAGGAAAAAGGGGAATCCGGTATGGGGAGCAACGCAAGGACGACGATCTACGTGGACGGGATGACCTGTACCGCCTGTGAGCACAGGATCGCCGCGAGTCTGGCTAGTCTGGATGGCGTGATCGCCGCGAAGGCGAGCTTGCAGGGCGGGAAAGTGGAAGTGGACTATGAGCACGACCGGATCGCAATCACCGACATGAAGCGGGCGATCGGAAAGGCAGGATATACCATCCGGGAGCGAAAGAACGCGGGCACCCTCATCGCTCTGGGCATTGGAATTGTGCTGTCCGCAGCATACCTCACCGCGAGCGGGCTCGGCCTTTTCAACTCCATCCCCATGGTGGACGCTTCCATCTCGTTGGGCATGCTTTTCATCGTCGGCCTGCTCACCTCGGTCCACTGCATCGCCATGTGCGGCGGAATAGCCCTCTCGCAGAGCGTATCGGCGCTGGGCGGTGGGAAGCTTGCCCGCCTGAGCCCGGGGCTGCTGTACAACGGTGGAAGGATAGTCTCCTACACCCTGATAGGCGGTTTGGTGGGTGCGCTCGGATCGGTGTTCGATTTCTCGCCTGCCGTAAAAGGCAGCATCGCAGGGGCAGCCGGACTGTTCATGCTTCTGCTCGGGCTCCGGATGCTTGGACTTTTTACCGGATTTCCTTCCCTCCCACGCTTCGTGCCAGCAACCCTGCGGTCTTCATTTGGCCGCCTTTCCAACTTCGCAGGCAAGCGGGGACCTTTTGCCGTGGGACTCCTCAATGGCTTCGTACCCTGCGGTCCCCTGCAAACCATGCAGCTCTACGCGCTGGGTACGGGCAGCCTCCTGGCCGGCGCGCTCTCGATGTTCATTTTTTCTATAGGTACCGTACCGCTCATGCTTACATTTAGTATGGCGGCTATTTTACTTCCACGGAGGTTCATACCCATCATGGTCAAGGCAAGCGCCGTCCTCGTAATGTTCCTTGGGGTCGTCACTTTCGGCAGGGCTGCCGCTCTCGCGGGCCTGGTAATTCCCGGCGTGGGGTCGGCCCGGCAGAACCGTACTGAACTTGTCCAGAAAGAACTTGTCCAGAAGGAGCGACCTGCCTACCGGTTTGATGCTGTTGCTGAGGCGGAGCTGTTGCCAGTCCAGCTGGTGGCGGATAAGAAACCGGCGAACAGCGGTCCTGCGGAAGCCAAGTTGGCGAACGGGACCCAGGCAGTGCTTACCGTATTCGGTTCCAACAATTTCGTGCCCATCGTCGTCAAGGCGGGGGTTCCACTGAAATGGACCATCCGCATAGCCGCATCGGATTTGAACGGATGCAACAACGCGATCGTGATTCCCGGCTGGGGCATAAAGAAGAAACTGGTGCCTGGAGACAACATCATAGAGTTCACTCCGGTAAAGGCCGGCACACTGGGTTACAGCTGCTGGATGGGCATGATACGCAGCAAGATAACCGTAACCGGCTGAAAGTTTACGCAACAACAGTGGGCAGCAACGAAGGGCAACGTCAAGGGGAGCAAGGAATGGATACATTGGTGAAGACCGCACAACTACGGATAAACGGCATGACCTGCGCGGCCTGCGCACGGGCAGCCGAGCGCGCGGTACAGAAACTTCCGGGCATCGCGGAGGCGGGGGTGAACTTCGCGACTGAAAAAATGACCGTGAGGTTCGAAGACGGAAAGCTCGCACTGGAAGATATAAAGAGCGCGGTTGCCAGAGCAGGCTACGAAGCGGTGGAGGAAAAAGCCGAGAAGGAAGTCACCATCCCGATCGGCGGCATGACCTGCGCTTCCTGCGTTAGGGCTGTCGAACGCGCGGTTGGAAAGCTGGACGGGGTGAAGCTCGTCGCTGTCAACCTTGCCACCGAGAAAGCCCTGGTAAGATACGACAGTTCCAGGCTCCGTCTGTCCGAGATAAAGCAGTCCATCGCGAAGGCGGGCTATACTCCGCTGACCATAGATTCCGCGGTGAAGGTAGACGGGCACAAGGCGGCGAAGGAAAGGGAGATCCGCGTGCTCTGGACCAAGTTCACCGTATCGGCGGTTTTCTCCGTTCCCCTCCTGTATATAGCCATGGGCGCCATGCTGGGTTGGCCCCTGCCCGCTTTCCTGAACGCCATGAACTATCCGCTGCGCTACGCCCTCGTGCAGATCGCGCTGGTGCTTCCCGTACTGGCCGCGGGTTACCGTTTTTACCTGGTGGGATTCAGGGCGATCTGGCATCGTAGCCCCAACATGGATTCCCTCATCGCCATGGGAACCTCCGCCGCAGTGCTGTACAGCGTCTGGTCCGTATTTGGCATCGCAAACGGGAATTTCACCGCTGTCGGGAATTTGTACTTCGAGACCGCCGGGGTCATCATAACCCTCATACTCCTGGGCAAGTCGCTGGAGGCGGTCACCAAGGGCCGGACCTCGGAATCCATAAAGAAGCTGATGGGTCTGCAACCCAAGACAGCCACCATAGTAGTGGACGGAGTGGATAGGGAAATACCCATTGAAGAGGTGGAGGAAGGCGATATCATCCGGGTGCGGCCGGGTGAAAAGATCCCGGTAGACGGCACCGTCGCCAGCGGCAGGAGCGCCGTGGACGAGTCCATGCTAACCGGCGAGAGCATGCCTGTGGAAAAGGAAATTGGCGACAAGGTTTTCGGGGCCAGCATCAACAAGAACGGCTCCATCACCTTCAAGGCAACGAAAGTCGGGGCGGATACGGTGCTGGCGCGCATCATCAAGCTGGTGGAGGACGCGCAGGGATCCAAGGCCCCGATCGCCCAAATGGCAGACCTGGTGTCGGGGATCTTCGTACCCATAGTTTTCGCCATCGCCCTGCTTGCGGCAATAACCTGGTTGTTGCTTGGACATACGCCGGTCTTCGCGCTGACGGTCTTTGTCGCCGTCCTGACCATCGCCTGCCCCTGCGCGCTGGGGCTCGCGACTCCTACGGCCATCATGGTTGGCACGGGAAAGGGCGCGGAATACGGCGTGCTGATAAAGTCCGGGGAAGCCCTGGAAACGGCCCACAAGATCGACACCATCGTTTTCGACAAGACCGGTACCATCACCAAGGGGCGCCCCGAGACGACCGATGTAATACCGGCTTCCGGCTTCACCGAGGAGGTGTTGCTGGGTTTGGCGGCTTCCGCCGAAAAAGGCTCCGAGCACCCCCTGGGCGAGTCCATCGTCCGTGCTGCGGACGAAAGGAAAATCCCGTTATCGGTCGCCCACGATTTCAACGCGGTCCCGGGCCACGGGATCGAGGCGACCATCGATGGAAGGAGAGTGCTGCTGGGCAATGCAAAACACCTGGCGGCAAACTCCGTAATCCTGGCCGAGGGAGCCGGTCTGGCGGACAGGCTTTCAGGGGAAGGCAAGACCCCCATGTTCATCGCGGTGGACGGCCGCTATGCCGGACTCATCGCAGTGGCCGATGTAGTGAAGGAATCCAGCGCCCAGGCCATTGCCGCCCTGCATGGCATGGGCATCGAGGTGGCCATGATCACCGGCGACTCCAAACGGACTGCGGCGGCCATTGCGGCACAGGTGGGGATAACCCGGATACTGTCGGAAGTGCTGCCCCAGGACAAGGCCGCCGAGGTGAAGAAATTGCAGGCCGAGGGCCGCAAGGTAGCGATGGTGGGGGACGGCATAAACGACGCACCCGCCCTCGCACAGGCGGATATCGGCATAGCCATAGGATCGGGGACGGACGTCGCCATGGAAAGCGCGGACATAGTCCTGATGCGCAGTGACCTGAACGACGTGCCCACCGCCATCAAGCTGTCAAAAAAAGTCATTCGAAATATCAAGCAGAACCTGTTTTGGGCCTTCGGGTACAACGTACTGGGCATACCGGTAGCTGCCGGCCTGCTCTATGCCTTCGGCGGTCCCCTGTTGAACCCGATCATCGCCGCCGCCGCCATGTCCATGAGTTCTGTTTCCGTCCTGACCAACGCCCTCCGCCTGAAGCGGTTCAAGGCGTTCAACTGAGCACCCAAGGAGAAAGACATGAAGAAGATACTGACCGTAGAAGGGATGAGTTGCGGACATTGTGTAATGCACGTGAAATCCGCCTTGCAGGATGTACCGGGAGTTACGACAGTGGAAGTGGACCTACTTAAAAAGAGCGCCACGGTGGAAGGTCCCGCGCTCGACGACGCGAAGCTCAATGTCGCCGTAATCGGTGCGGGATACAGCATTTCGGCCATATTCGGCAACCGATGAACAAGGTACGTACAGGAGCAGCCATGAAACTTTTCAATGATCACCGTGACACCTTCCGCGCTCCAGCAGCGCTTCTTATCGGCCTTGCCGTATTCACCCTCGCCGCAACAGGTTGCGCGCAAACCGATGTAGTAGCGAAGTTCGCGAACCAATCGTTCAAGGCAACCATCGCGGCGTCGAAAGACCATGCGGCCTATATAAAGGAAGAAGAGGCCTGGGCATTGGCTTCCCCCGCCGGAGACGAAGTCCTGTTCTCCACCGATTTCTCGCGAAACTCCTCATCGGAGGGCATGGCGGACATGGACAAACCCGACGTCGAGTTTGTCTTTGACGCGACACCCTTCATAGCCGCAGGTCTGGATATCGCCAAACTGCCGATGGTGGACGGCATCAAGTACGAGTTCGAGGACGGTACCTTCATGTACCATTTTGAACTGGGGAACGACAAATTCCCCGCCACCTCGGCGGATTCCTTCGAGGCGACCTTCACCGAGATCGTAAAGACCCAAAGGTCTCGCATAGGTTATCACGCGGCCCTGGACCACTACGGGATTGCGCTGGGTAACGGCAACATGTTCGAATGGGCCAAGGACCTGACCAAGAACGACAAGGATATCGTCTGGGTACTCAACCCGGAACCCTTCATGCAGGCGGGCGTGGATCCCGCAAATATTTCAGGCTGGGTTTTCGCCAAGGTCGAAACAATGGATGAAGCGGGCAAAAAGGTTTTGGTGGACAAGCTGCTCAAACCCTTCAATCTGGAGTAGGGAAATCGGGTGCCGCCGCACCGGAACACAGAACGGCGGCGCATGGCCTGATTATTTTTGCCGGCTTTCCGGCATATCGAAGGAGTGATCATGAAGAAAGGATTATTGGTTATCGTGTTGGCGCTCTCGCTTTCCAACTTGTTCGCGCAGGATGTACGACTTCCCCCGCCTGCCGGAAAAAGTGGTACGGATGTATTGTCTGCAATCCGGAACCGAAAAATCTCCAAGGTCT